>Ga0247840_10000672_pt1 | contig 69973 bp, 119 predicted proteins | sample LaCruzMarch2015__FD_192404 | JGI IMG/M metagenome (GOLD analysis project Ga0247840, IMG submission 192404) | Freshwater microbial communities from meromictic Lake La Cruz, Castile-La Mancha, Spain - LaCruzMarch2015_17m | ecosystem: Environmental > Aquatic > Freshwater > Lake | place: Spain... | reverse complement strand
CTGCTATTTACAGTCAAGAATAATTTATGTAAGTTTATCACATAAATTATTTATTATGGGAAAAAGAGAAAAAGAACATCGTAAAAAGGTTCAAGCCAGAAACAACAAAATCAAACAAAACCAACAATCTTTTATGAAAAAGTTTAAGGAAAGATTTGGTCAAGAAATGGAACTTGAAAAACAAAGGATGATGGCTGAAAATCCAAACTATGTAGAACCTAATCCAGAAGAAGATTCTAATCTTCCATTATAAAATGGCAGAAAAACTAGAGTTCGAAAGAAAATTCCTTTTACTTAAACAACCAGTTTTAAAAGCTGATGTCGTTTATCGTGTCGAACAACACTATTTCGGGGATGAGAGAATCCGCAGGACATCCACCAAGGGTGAACAAGATGCTTTTTACCATACAGTTAAGAAAAATCTACGTCCTGGGGTTAACTCTGAAAGTGAAAAGAAAATTTCTCGTTCTGAGTATTACAACTTCTTAGAGAAATCAAAATCCTTTATTATCAAACAACGTCACTGTTATTTCATTGGTGATTTGAAATGGGAGGTTGATGTTTTTGAAGATATGAGCTTGGTTGTAGCTGAAATTGAATACCCCAAAGAGGACCAAAAAATTAAAATACCTAAATTCATTGAAGATGTTATGATTATGGAAGTAACCAGATTTAGAGAGTTTAGTAATAAAAATATATCAAAGAAAAAAATAACTTATTAATATGGAAAAAATAGCAGAATATGAAATTACAAACCGAGTACCCAAGTATTCAGGTAAATTTAAAATTGAAGAGTTAACCATTAAAACTGGTGGTAAGGAATTTAAGACAGAAGTCTTTAATCGTGGTCATTCGGTTGGTGCTTTAGTTTACAATACTGAAACTAAAAAGTATTTGTTTACTGAACAATATCGTGCTGGAGCTGAAGGTATGATGATTGAGATTGTCGCAGGTAAAATGGAAGAGGGTGAGAAAACTCAAGAAGCTATTAAACGTGAAATCGTTGAAGAGATAGGATATAAAGCCGACAAGATTGTTCATATTACCGACTTTTATCTTTCACCAGGTGGGAGTAGTGAAGTAATGGCACTATTCTATGTTGAAGTTAGTGAGAAGATTGGTGAAGGTGGTGGTGTTGATGAAACCGAAAACATTAACATCATTGAAGTTGAAGATTTAGGTCTTAATGGTAATATGTTTTTCGAATTTCCTGAGAGTGGTGATGTAACACCTCCATATAAATTAATTGACGCTAAATCACTTATCGCTGTTAGTTGGTATGTACAAAATAAAATGATGAAATCGTTATGGGAAACCGTATCTGAATTCAAAATGAAATCTCTATAATGAAAGTAGCTGTAATAGGTAGTAGAGGCTTTAATAATTACGAGTTAATTAAAGAAACCCTATCATCATTAGATATAACATTAGTAGTTTCGGGTGGTGCAATGGGTGCTGATACTTTAGGTGAGAGATATGCAAGGGAAAACGGTATTCCCACTAAGATATTTAAACCAGATTGGACTAAAGGTAGAGGTGCTGGTTTCCTAAGAAACACAGATATAATAAATGAAGCCGACACTGTGGTGGCTTTTTGGGACGGTAAAAGTAAAGGTACTTTAGATTCGATTAAGAAGGCCGAGAAACAAGGTAAAAAGGTTTTAATAATACAATGATTAAGAAGAAAATAAGAAAGTGGTACCCAACTAAGGAAAAAGAAAATCAAGCAGTTTTACTTGATAAACTATTAGATGCTGCTAACCACATACATAGAACTCATCTAAATAGACCATCAAATTGGGCGATAGTAAGTCCTAGAGTTGCTGAACAATTAAACACTTTATATCCAGATTTAACAACAACTGAGTCTGCAAACTATACAAATACATGGTGTGGTACAACTTTTTTAACCACATCAACTAATACCAACTCTAGTTTAACTACTGTAGCTTCCGCATCAACTTATTTCACAACAAGTACGTTTCAATGATAAAGAAAAGATTAAAAACATTATATGAATTACAGAATCAAGGAAAAGATTTACCCCCTTATTACAATACGGAGGGTAGATGGCGTATATGGATTGGTGATGAATATATAGATGTTGTTAGTTTAAGAGAACGTAATAGAGTTTTAAACGATTTAAATAATATGGGTTATGAAACAACCATAAACGTATATTTCATACCCAACAGAGTTCTTGAGAATATTACCTTAGATTTTACTATATCAAGAACGCCTAAGTCTGAACACCCGTTTAAATCGTTACTTAAAGAAAAATTAGGTAAGTGGGATTGGACCCCATTTTTCGGAACGTCTATGATTGTTTTTATTTTTGGATTCATTTCTGGTTCCATAATGTATCTTAGTAATTTACCTAAAACTAACATTAGTTATTTTGATTCTGTTGCTGGCACAACATTCATGGGTATTAGTCTTTGTACTCTTCTTTGGTTTACTGATAAAATATGGAAACTATTACCATTTATAACTTGCTGGTTTAAGATGTTAACCTTTATTATTTTATTTATATTCATAGGTATGACAATAGGGTTTTTAATGAGTGAAAACACTTTCGATAGGGTCATGAGTTTTATAGCAAAATACACACTTACAAATAATGAAAATAGAGTACTTAAAGCGGCAACAGGAGAAGAATCATAATGAAAACAATTTTTTGGAGCACCAATACACAGGAGGATTATTTTAACGACACACCTGTTAAGATAAAAAACTCAGAATCTATTAGACCTAAATTAAGGGCTTTAACAGAATTCGCTAAAGATAAAAAAATAAAGGTAGTTAATGTTCTTGGTTGGAACGATCCTAAAAGTAAGTGGTTTTCTGAAACACCAGATTTTACAACAACATTTCCACCACATTGTATTGCTAACGCGGGAGGTACAAACTTCATTAAAGAAACATTAGTAGATAGTGATTATTTCTTAGTTAAGAATGATGCCCCATATATCGTATTCCCTGAAATACATAAACATCGTAATATAATCATATTAAAAAACGCCATCAATTTAATCGAAGGTAATAAATTTGCTGATAGTGTATTGAATAATTTAGGTACTGTTCTTATGAGTAGACCTAATTACATTGTATATGGTATAGGTGCTGGACTTATTGCTAGAGATTTAGTTCGTAGGGGTTATAGTGTTAAATTGGTAACAGACGCTACAGCAGAATTCGAAGGATTACCAATAAATTATGGGGAAATTGGTGTGGAATTGGTTACAACTGAATCTATACTTTCTTCTGAACTTGAGTAATATTTATTAATATGGAATACACAGAAGATGAAATATTAGAGGTTGTACAGAGATGGGATCAAACAGGTCTTCTTTATGGTATACCTTTATATGAGAAACAAGAATTAGCCCCAATCTATGATAATATCGCTAGATTAGTTTTATCTAAAACTGAAAGTGGTGAAATCGGTAGAGACTTATCAGATATGATGGATAGTGTTATGTACCCTATCTGTCGTAGACTATATCGTCGTGTAGGTTCTGAGTTTGATTATGAAATTATGATTAGTCATTTAATTGTTAAAACTAAAGAAAACTACAAAAAATTAAGTCAACCAGTGGGTACGGATAAGAACGTAAACCCAATAGTTGAGTTTTGTATCGAATTTGCAGATACTTATGAAGATGACATCATTGTTAAAAAACAATTCAGTGATGAAGAATATACAGAAAGAGTGGATAGAATAGTAAACACCCTTCGTAATATTTTATTAAATAAAGAGATGGTATCTTTTGTAGATAGAACCAATTCCGATTGGAAACTTATAATGTCTGATTCTAAAAAATCACCTAAACAAACAAGGTATTGGAATCAGAAAGTCGGTCAAGAGATATTATCAGCTGTCTTAAGAGACACAAATAAAGGTATATAAAAATATGGATTGGATTAAGAAAGGGATGGTAACTTTTTCCCTAGCTTTAGGAAAGGCTGAAAAAGATACATTTGCACAAAACGGTAGTGAAGAGTTATTAAGGAATAACTCAGCTATCATAAACCCAATGGTATCACATCAGTTGATGCAAGACCTGAAAGAAGGTCGTTTAACACAACAAGTTAAGGAATTTAGAAAGAAACACTACGAAATTCTTCGCGAGTCGGCTAAATATAAATTTAAGAATGGTGAGTTATTATCGGAACAAGAGATAAGACAATCAAAAGTAACCCAAGGGGATCCTTTTGATTCATACCAGGTTGAAGTTGTTTTCGACAACAAAGCTATGGGTGTTAGTTTATTTGAAGAAGGTCAGGTAAGACCACTTAAAGTTCAAAGAGGTGTAGTACCAAGAAATAAGATTGAATCTTACGCGTCAGCAGTTCATGTTAGACATATTGAGGGTAACAATAAGTTAATTGATTTTTATATCCCTAAAAAAACTGAATCTGTTAGTCTTGTTCAAGAAATGGAACAATTAAGTAGATACGGTAAAGTTACGGATTTTGTTAACTTTACTAAAATGAGTTTCACAACTCAAGACAGTGAGATGTTAATTTTTGAATATAAGATGTTAGCCTTTGACAAAGTTGTTGAGTACAATGGTAGTTACGTTGTTAAGATGTTTGCTGAATGTATAACTGATGGTAGATGGGCGGCAGAATGGACTCAAATTATAGATTAAAAATCATTTTTGATGAACAAAAATAAGATTTCCCATAGAATAAATGAGGGAATTAGAAGTCCACAGATTAGAATAGTGGGTGACGGTATTGAATCTAAAGTTTGTACAGTAATTGAGGCAATGAGAATTGCTGAAGGTTTAAATGTCGATGTGGTTGAAATTAATTCAAAAGCCACACCACCTGTTTGTAGATTAATTCGTTACGATAAATACCTTTACGAAGAAAAAAAGAAGGCAAGGGAAGTTGAAAGGAAAAACCGTGAAAGTCGTGTTGATGTTAAAGAACTTCGTTTCAGACCTAACACAGATACTCATGATGTGGAATTCAAACTTAAACACGCAATGAAATTCTTAACTGAAGGTGACAAAGTTAAAGCTGTCATTAAATTTAGTGGTCGTGAATTAGCATTTAAAGATAGAGGTCAAAAACTTCTATTAGAATTTGTAGCAAAGTTGGAAGGTTACGGTGTGGCTGAATCTCTTCCAAAGATGGAAGGTAAGTGGATGTCTTTAATCATTAAACCAATTTCAAAGAAATAAAAATGAAGAAATTATTATTATTCCTTTTACTTTTAAGTAATATAGGTTTACCCCAAACGGATTCTACTAAACAAAATTTTAAAGCCGGTGCCGGACTTACAACAGTAGTTTACGCTCTCAATGTTCCAAGAACACAAGTTTTTTATCAACCAACACCTTACACAAGTATTAATTTACATTTAGGAACAAGAACTGTAGTTGATTATGGTATGTCCAAGAAAGCTGGTTATACTAGTTTAGTAATTTTAGGTGTTGGGTTTATATCTGCCTCTTTATTAGCAAGTAGTTATGGTTATGGAAATTATCAGAACGGTCAATACGTTGTACCACCATTTTGGCAACAAACTCCGAGGGTTATAACACTCTGTTTGGGGGTTGGATTAACGACGACAGGAACAATAGGGTTAATTAATAACAAATAAAAAAGGGGATTTAAATCCCCTTTTTTATTATAACATCTTTTAGATTTTCTATCGATTCATCATATAGAGCTTTAATAGAACTATATTGTTTTGAGGTTTCAATCAAATCAACTACAGCATCTTCTAATTCAGAAAACTTCTCAACATATTCTTCACTCATCGAAAGATTATCCATTTCTCTCCATATATTAAAAATCTCTTCGTGAACTAATTCTAATCTATCCTCACATTCTGAAGGGTTTGAAATCATATCACACTCACTCAATATATTTGAAATACTGTTAGAGAACTCTTCATATTTGTTATTTAAAAGTTCAACTACAGAACCATCCATTGTTTCAACCTCCTCTTCAGGAAAATCTAAACCCAATTGTTCATTTTCTTTAATGACACTTTTTACCAGATTTTCTAAATCAGATTTTTCTACTATTATCTTTTTTTTCATTCTATATTTTGTTCAAAATTTTCTACAATATCATCAAGAGCACTCTTAACACTACTTATATCTACACATACCATTTGTAAATCATGACACAAGTCTAATAGGTTACTTAACTTTTCACCAATTGGATAGGTAATACCGTTAGGTAATTCTTCATTAGAATAAACAAGATCCTCAAGGTTTTTAATATCTTTTTCTAGATTTAATAAATGACTCTCCAATCCATGCCAATCACTACTCAATTGATAATTTGATATAATATTAATACTGTGTTCTAATCTATCGTTAATTTTAAGACTATCAATCTTAGACTCAATATCTTTAAGAAATGGGTGCTTCAAATCTTCACCAGGAAAATCTAAACTTAATTGTTCACCTTCTTCTCTAACTAATCTTTGAACTAACTTTTCCAAGTCATATTCAGATAGCCTGATAGTTTTTTTCTTCATTTTTGATTTTTATATTTATTAAGTCCAATAGTTCATCAACCTTACCGACATTATAATTTATCCACTGTTTACCAGGATATCTAACTCTCACCATCAGATAATTTAAATCACTTACTCCTAGTGATTCAATAACCCCTTCTCCACTTGGGGTTTCAACAGAGATTTCTTTGTTCTTCATTTCATTTAGTCGGGTACTTTATTTGTTATTATCCATTAAAACTCTCATCTCTTCATAATATGAATCAACGGCTAATTTAAGATACTTAATTTTTTCTTCATCATCGGAATCTCTGATTTCATCTTTTAATGATTTAACTTTATCAAGTAATTCTTGCAGTCTTATATAATACGTGTTCTTATCCACCTTGATTCTGTTCTAACAGTGTCATCAACTATTCTAACCGCTCCAGTAACTTTTTCTTTAGCTGAGGAAGCTGACCTCGCAATTCTACTACCATTACTCAATACTAAACTCTTTTCAGCAACTCTTACAACTGTGAGATTCTCACCACGACCATAAGTTCTACCGTGTGGTCTAAATACAATAACGTCACCAGCTTGTAATTGATTTGTTGCAACCCTTAAAGTTTTAACAAATTCAGACTTATTAAACAAGTTAATGTAGTTTTCATAGACTAAACCCCTTTTATTTTCTGGTAAGTTATTGAGATAAGAGACAATACTGTTATATCTATCATTAAAACCTTGATTTGGTGTAAATAAAGCAGACCTTAATACAGTATTATCTGGTTGTCTCAAATTTAACACAACATTCCAACCAAGGTACGATGTATTCAAACTAGGTAATCTACCAACTCTAATATCCAACGTGACGAATGGGTAACCACTATCTTTGTATCTTGATAAATCAACTGGACGATTAGTGTTAAACTTCATTAACCAATCAGCGGCAGTGTTAATATTAGTCCAAGTATAATTTGTATAATCAAGAAATATAATATAACGATTACCTTGTCTGTACCAAGCTAAACTCTTGTCTGTAAGTTCTTTTTCATCAACAGCAGATTGTCTACCTAACTCCTTTAACACATCATCTAAATATTTTTTAGCAACACTCATTAAGCTTTGTGGAACTAAATTCATCATTAGACTAGCGTCAACATTTTGATCATCCATAGAATACCAACTCCATCTATTTGGACTTGGGCTATCAAAATTTATATGGACAGCAAATTTATAAACATTAGCACTTGTTTTTGTGGGATGACTACCTTTCTTATCAATAAAGAAAACTAGAATACCATTGCTCATGTACTGACTAAAATATGATGAATTAGCTGTCGATACACACCAAGTAGAGTGTGCACCATAAGAACAAGATGCTTGATGTGTTAACGGTGCAACCACTAACCATTTATCATCTTCATATAGTTTAACTCTTGATGTTGTTTTTGGTTTCTGTTCTTCAAAATATTCACATAACGGTTTAAGCCAATGATGTGAAGGATAAGAAGTAATATCTTTTGGCGCTTTTTTAATTTTAGTGATAACAGCTTTGTGTTCTTCAGTAGATCCCCTGTGGGTTTCCATTGGAGTATAAACCGCATTAATATGGTTTTCAGTTAGTCTAGCGTTATTATCGTGGAAACATTTTATCTTTGTAATAATATCAGCTTTCTCATTTGGAAATTGGATAACAGTTTTAACCATCCAATCGAGATATTTGTTATTTCCTGAAGGATCATTTTGTGATAATTCACGTACAACCCCTTCAGGTAATGTTCCAGTATATTTTGCAATAGTATCTTCTAGACGACCCTCGTTAAGGATATGTTCGAGAAGTGTGTATTTTATATTTTCTTTCATCATCTTAAAATTAATACAATTTATCTTTAAATAAATATTCAATTAATTTATTAAATTACTTGACAGTCGATTAAAAAAGATATATAATTAACTTGTAATTGAAACGGTGAGACCACACAAGAATTAAGAGAACACGGTTACGGAAACATTCGGATGGATGATGGAAATAATCAATAGTTCTAATTATAGAGAAAGGGTCTCCTGGTTACAGGTTGGTGACCCTACAGTTCACCACACGCGAAGGTTGTATAAAAGTAGTATACTTGACATTCCTGTCAGGTGGTGGGGGTTCAAATCCTTCCTTTCGCTCTAAAAGTGTTAGACATTCACTAAGATTAACCATCAGGCCGATGGTTAACAAATAAAAAAACTCCGTCCACGAGTGGTGTGACCGTTGGTTATCGAATGACCCTTTTTTCAGAATCTTTTACGATAAAAAAGATTCAAAAGGCCAAAAAAGGAAACGTCATGGTGCACCATCCTTTACCCAGTGTTTGACGACACAGGTTTTAAGTACTGTTAACTAGAAGACCCGACCTGGTGTCGACTTTATCCTTCAGGGGTAACTTCGTCCACTTCAGTCGGGTTTTTGATTTAAAAGAATTATGGGAATAGATAATTTAAAAGTGGGGGATTTAGTTGTTTGTCAATATGGATATCATGTGGGTATCGGATATGCTAAGGTTTTAAAAATAGTTGACCTTAAGACAGATAAGGAACACCAGGAATATGGACCTATAATTACTGGCCACGGTAAGAGAAATTCAAAACTTAATATAACCATACAGTATGTTGGGTATGATATGAGAGATGGTGATAATGAGGATGATTTGGGTGAGATTGTTGAAGTGGAAGAAGTTAGAATTTTAGATCCTCATTACATTTATCGTATCGTAGACGAAGAATCAATTTCCAAAGTTAGAACCGAATGGGAAAGGCTTATGAATTCTAAATTAGATTTCCTTTATAAACATGTTAATAAAACTAAACTCGAAGGTAGGAAATCGTTACCCAATATGAAGTTTTAAAAAAATCTATTAGCAAACTCTTCGTACCAGAAATTACCGTTCCAATCACCGTGACTATATTTTTTTGTACTTTGGGAGAGTTTGTAAAGTTCTTCCTGACTTAACTCAGGTCCCACTTCATATCTACCATTTTCATGTCCATGTTTATTTCTTGTGATTTCAATATAAGAAGTATAACCTTCCCATTTTAAATGTTCTGGGTAGTAATCAAGATCTTCCAACCAATAAGCCACCTTCCTAAATTTTTCACTATTAATACTAACTGGTGGATTAAACATTATTGTATGAACCTCATCTAATAACATTGGTTCTCTTGGGGTCTTACCCATTAATATATGATGAAAAGGTTCATTAGAAGGGCCCTCAACCCAATCAAATTCATTCTCTTCAGATTCTTTTAATTGGTCAAACACATTATCAATATTTTGTTCATCTCTAAAATAACCCACATTATATTTAACAATTTTTGGTTTATGCATGGATAAAACCCTGTCAGATAACAAACTGAGACTTACCTCGGCGGAATGTAGTGTCGGATGGAAATAATCGTCTGGGTGTTCAGTAAATCTCTTGAAAGAATCAAAAACATTTGAATTACTCCCACTTTTATAATAAGGTGAAACCCATTTTTCATCTTCCGATACTACAAGAAAAACCTTCCGATAGAATTCTTTCTCTTCTTTTAATATTTGTTTAATTCTATTTCTCATCTAATATATCAAAAGGGTCTCTACCACCTTGTTGACTTAATGTTTCAATATATACTTTTATTAATGAAGCCTCATTTGGTATTGTTAATCTTATTATATGAACCTTAAGGTTGATACTCTCACCCCTATAAACATTTTTCTCAGCCTTTAAGTTTATTGATTCCATAAATCTAACCAACTCATTATATTCATCGTTTGTTATAAAATATTCCCAAGTTTCAGAATTAAATCTATCACGGTTATAAAGTTTATCTTCTGGTCTATTAACAGGAATTAATGTCCAAGGATGACCACGTTCAATTCTATAATCAATACCCAATATGTTTATAACATCTTCAGTATGTTCCAGACCAGGTAACATACCCCTGGGTACTGCTTCAGATAATAATATTTTATGGATTACATTCTTCATTTTTAATAAATATTTCGTATATTTGTATTGTGAAGAATACTGTTAAAAATAAGAAGGTTATTGATTTGTTGTTTACAGAAGGTAAAACTCTTGTAACTAAGAATCTTTTGTTCAAAACTATCAAAGGTGAGAACAAATTTCTTGTTACAGTATCTAGCAAAGTATTCAAAAGAGCTGTTGATAGAAACAAAATCAAGAGAATGTTGAGAGAAGTTATCAAGAATGACAAAGTAGAAGGAACTTTTGCTTTAATTTACATTGGTAAGGAAATCCCTAAATTGGAAGTACTGAAGGATGAATTTAAAATAATTGTAGGTAAAAATGGAAAATAATAGTGTTATATTTTTAGATATTGATGGTGTACTTAACTGTCAGAGGGGTTATGAACATTACATAGGTAATGGACCACCAGAGACTTGGGACTATTCCAAGATACCAACCTATAAGTACGGCTCAACTCGTAGTCCGTTTTGTCCTAAGACTGTTTCATTACTGAATCAGTTAGTGAGACTCACACAGGCTAAGATTGTTATCATCTCAACCTGGAGACATGGTTTAAGTATTGATGAATTGCAAGGTGCCTTAGATGAACGTGGTGTGATTGGTACTGTTATAGATAAGACCGTTAGTGATGGCCACCTTAAAAGAGGAGAAGAAATTGAAATTTGGTGTCAAGAAAACGGAACACCAAGTAATTTTGTGATTATTGATGATGACTTTAGTTATGACATTAAAGAATTCTATCCGAATAAAGGTGTACAACCGAGTGAACCCGAAGGATTTAATGAAGACTGTTTTCAAAAGGCAATATTTATATTAGCTTGATATTTATTATCAAGTGAAAGATTTAATTAAGAAAATATTAAAAGAAGAAGAGGACAACCTTGAGTGGGCTAGAGATCTTGTTTCTGTTAATTTTGGGGATATAAAATGGATAAGAACTAGTAATGGTAATAGATTTCAAGAAAATAATAGACATCTTGATAGTGATAGATATAACAGTTGGTCTGAATTTGGTGGTTGGGATAATTGGTACAGAGTTCGGGATAATTGGTACAGAGTTCAAGGTCTAGAATTACACAACGGAAAACTTTGTTTTTTAACATCTTTAAACACTAGTCCGATTCTATCACAATTTTCTTACTACACACCTGTAGAAGATTACAATGAAAAAACTATGTCTTTCTCAGAAGAAAGACCAGAAGACACCAAAAGATAAATGAAGAATTTTATTAAAAAAATATTAAAAGAGGAAACCAATAGTCAATTGGTTAGATTGAGAGGAAAGATTGTTTTTGAACCTCTAAATTATACCAGTAAACATAATAAACAGGCTAGTTGGAAACGTATTGCTATGGTTACATTCGATGGTGAAATGGCTGAATACTATGCTTGGTTTATTGAACGTAGATATAATTTAGTTTTAAATAGACCACTACGTGGAGCACACGTATCTTTCATTAATGATTCTGTAAAAGAAATTAATGGTGGTGATAAGACTTGGGAAGAAGTTAAGAGTCGTTGGGATGGTAAGGAAATTGATATTATCTTGAATACTGATGCAAGAACTAATGGAGAACATTGGTGGTTGAAAGCGGACTCACCTATGTTTGAAACTATTCGTAAGGAATTGGGTCTACCTGATCCTTATTTCAATTATCACATGACAATAGGTTACGCGAATGAACGTAACATAGAACACTCAAACTATATACATGATTTAATTAAAAAAGGGTTTGCTGAATAAGCAGACCCTTTTTCTTGATACTCTATAGAATTTTGTTTATTATTAAAACAAAGAGTATGAAAATTAAAGTTTTTTACGGAATAGAACCCATCCTTGAAACAAAAATCGAGAATGGTCGGGAATTTGGGTTACATAGAGACCGTCAACCTGACTCTGGTTGGGGTGAAATGAGATGGACTTTCATTGATGAAAGAGTAAAAGAAGTAGAATTGACCCCAGAGTTACGTAAAATATTAATTGAGGATATTTGTTATTATCATAAAAATAAAGATGTCTTTAATAAGTTAAAAGAATTTGATTTAATAAAATGAACGAAAATTATTTAGCATATCTAACATCTAATCTTGGGTTATATGATAATTAGTCTTACTGAACTATATGGTATATTGGACAATTTTACTCACTTCTACAAAGAACCAGATATTTCTTTCTTAAAGAAAGAGGGTATCAAACCCTTTAAGTTCATAGAAGAAAAACCTATTCTTGAATTGAATCTTGAGTGGCTTAATGATCCAGATATAGAATACTTTAAACAACGTTTACTTGAATCATTAAGAATACCAAATCAATATTTTAGTAACAATCCACAACAATCAGTATTTGGTTACGATGAATTTCATTAAGGACGACATAGTAAGGTTAATTACAGGTGAGACCTGTAGAGTTTTAAACACCCCTGGAACGTTTATGTCCAACGGTGCTTATGAAGTTGTTGAGGTTAAACAAACACCTGAAGGTTCCTACAAAGATACCAAGAATAAAAAATGGGTCAAACCAAAACAAATAGCTTACGGTCTAAGTCAAGATGATGGTACTAATAATATCGTGGACTATTTTGAAATTGTTCAGGATGAAGAAATTCAAATGATACCGAAAAATTTAACTGATGTTGAATTAGTTGAAGAGAACGGTTTTAAAACCATTAAATTAATTTACGAAAAGAAGGTCATCAATATCTTAATTGGTGATTTTAACCCTATAAAAAATAAAGAAGATGAATCTAAATGAGATAAAACCGTTTCACGTTAGTTTAACCCCTGTATTTAACACACACCCTAACGGTGATTTAGAGAGTGCATATAAATGGGGTATTTTAAATAACCCTAGGTATGTTAAACAAACTGATGAAGGTTTATTAGTCGCCTTCCATAGTGAGGATGCTAAAGAAATCACTAATGGTAACTCATTACATATTCAAATGATGCGTCTCTTCGCTTGTAATACAGTTAGAGATTTATTATTAAACCAAGGAATTGTCGACCAGAATGTTGCGCATGAAATTAAATTTGACTTACCACAAGAAATTAAAGAATATGTTGCCAAAGTTGTTGGTGCTTTAGGTCAAGAACTAATTAAAGAAATTATTTATCAAAATGATCCATTAAAACCTACAAAATCTAAATTGGAATCACTATCATTAACTCCTAAACAAACAGAAGAATAAAATGGGAAGAAAAGAATTAAAACAACAGAACAAGGATATGGAAATCCATGTTGTTGATATATTATCAAAATTTGATCCGAGTGAAACTGGTAAATTTACCAAATTCCTTTTGGATACGTTAAAGAACCATCAAGAACCTACTAAAGGTAGATTGAGGTTACGTGCTCGTCCTAGACCACAAAACGGTTTTGTTAGACCCACAGGTAAAAATAAAATAGAAGAACATCTAATCAATTATTTAACTGAGATATTCACAGTAGATAATTTAGAAACTTTAATAAAGTTTCACGACCATTTAGAAAATAATAGAATTGATGTTGATAAAAGAGACATCAACCAATATAATAATTGGGATGAACTAAATCGTGTTGTTTCTGCGGCAACGATAAAGTTAGACCAAAAGCGTCTTGAAAAAGAAGTTATAAAAGTTTTAGAAACCGAAGAGTGGTTAGCAATTAGACCATTAACAATTGAATCATCATTAACATACGGTGCTGGTACCAAATGGTGTACAGCTTCTAGGGATAATCACGATTATTTTTATCGTTACTCTCAGAGAGGTGTTTTAACCTATGTAATTAACAAGAAAACTGGTGATAAGTACGGTGTCATGTACGACTTGAATGATAATTCAGGTGAATTTTCAGTATGGAACGCTCCTGATAAGAGAATCGATTCTGTTGAAAGTACAATACCTCAAGACATTATGAGAGAGATATATCAAATGTCAAAAAAAGAGAAACCAAATTTATCCTACTTCTCAGATGAAGAATATAAAAGAGCTCAAAATTTTATTAATTTATCAAAGGCGGTGTATGCAGAAGAAACAGCACCTATGATGGATGAAGCTATGGATGACGATGTAGAGTGGACGGAACTGGAAACGGAAGATCTAACCCCAATGGAAATGTCTGAAGAACCAGCTCAATATGAAAGATTGGAAGTTGTTTATAGAGACATGGATACTAGTACATTAAGAGAGTTGGTGGGGGAATTAACCGCTGACATGAGAATGACGGAAAATGAGGCACGTAATGGAGAAGGATAATATAACATGGAGAATGTATGGTTTAGTACCGTACAATATCTCAGAAATACAAGCCGGAATTCAATTTGGTCATGCAGTTGTTGAGTATGGATTAGGATATTTTAAAACTAAAGAATATAAAGAGTGGGCAACCTCACATAAAACATTTATAATTCTTAATGGTGGTACAAGTTCTACTATGGTAGACAATGTACAATCCCTAATAGATAATGACGTAATACATAGAACATTTGTAGAACCAGATTTAAACAATATGTTATCAGCTGTTGTTTTCTTGGTTGATAGTCGTGTTTATGATTATGAAAACTACCCAGACTTTTATGATTATTGTAGGAGATTTAAAGGAACTCAAAGAGCATTAAATGTTTCCGAATGGGAAAAAGATGGATGGCTTGAATACTCTAGAAATTTAGGTAGTGAAGAATACCATGACTGGGTAAAACATATGGGTGGTGAAAAAAACATATTTTTAAGAAATTATTTAAAAAAATTTAAATTAAGATAAAATGGAAAGACAAATAAAAGCAACAACAACATTAAAAAGTAGTGCTACAGTAGAATTAGATAGTTTAAATAATATTTGGTATGTGTCAGATATTGATTCAGTTCTAGGTAAAGTAGATGTAAACAATAGATTCATACCTATACAAGGTCGTGAATTCACAGGTGAAATGTTGAAAGCAATTTCAACTATAATGGTACAGGCAAAAACACCACAAAAATAAAAAATAAGAAATGATTAGAACAGGAATATATAGAGGTGGTAAGGTTTATTACCGTGTACCTTTAACAACCCATCTTTCAGGTGGTAATTGGGATAAAGGTTTTAGTGGAACAAAACAATCGGGTGGTAATGTTGTAGTATATGAAGTTGAAAATAGATTGGATATATGGCCAATGGGTAACCAAGAAGTTGAATTTGAACTTAAAGAAGAAAAGGCTTTAGTTAAGAGGTTAGGTAAAGTATACGATTCTGTCGATGCAGATAGATTGATAGAACCTTTTAATCTCATTTAAAACAAACCCCGAATAATCGGGGTTTTTTATTTTTTGGACGATATTTATTTATTGATGAATATTATTCAAAAGATAACTCGCCAAGAACTAATCAGTGAAGCTGCTGGTATTTCTTTTATTGTCAGAAAATGGGCTAAAATTCTTGAAAAAGAGGTTAAAGAACAGGTTGATGCACATGATAAAGAAGAAAGAGCTAAATTAGGTGGTACATCTACAACCCCTAAAGAAAAAGATTTCAATAACGAGAAATCTTATAACGGTCCAGCTAAAGATGATGACCAGTTAACCATAGATTTTCCAGAAACCGAAGAAGAAGAGGATAGAAGAACTTATAGTACTCATGGTGATTTAGATGATCCCGAAGATGATAATGGGGATACAAACATCAATGACCCTTTTTATTGGAAAGATGAAACAAGTCAGGGTAAAGGTTCAAAACGTAATGATGATTTCGATTGGGACGATGAAGAATATTGGAGATACAGAAAACAAGCTGATAAAGGTGATTGGAATGAAGGTGGTGATTGGAAGAAAAAATTCTCTAGTTATTACAAAGGAAAGTTTGGTAAGAAAAAAGATAAAAAGAAGGAAGAAAAACAACCAACCAGTTATGGTGGTAGATATAGTGGATACGGTAGTACAGGATATGGTAGTTATGTAGCTAAACCATACATCCCACCTCTTGATGAGGTAACTGTATTTGGGGATAACTTCCCAGAAGAGTACAAAGAATTTGCTGTTGACATGTGGGTTTTAAAAAATAGTGGTCGTATAGAATATGATCATTACAAATCTGGATATGCTGATAGTGGTGAGTATGTTGTTTACATGAATATACCTTTAGCTGGAATGAGTGAAAGTGCTTTCATCCATGAAATTAAACACGCTTACGATGATTGGAATAGAATGAGACATGGAGGTAAACCAATCAGAGATACTTGGGAAATTAAAAACATTTACACAAAAGATTTTGAAAAATTAATATTAGGTGGTAGTAATACATTTACCCAGTTATCACCAATCATTCGTAATCTATATCTAGGTTCTAAACTAGAAACCCCAGCGTATCTTGAAAACGAATATGATAATGCAATGGTTGATTATGAAGGTGTTGGAAGAAGCTTAATGAAATTTAAAGCCTCTAACTATCTTAATAAAAAAGGTGAACCAGCTCATGGATTAGAATCTGAGTTTACTAGATTACAAAAATACTACGATATTCCTTTATTTAAGAAATTTAAGAATGTTACAGAATTTTTACATTGGGTACAAAAATATTTTAACAAGAGAGGTCGTGATATCTTTGGACGTGTTGCTAAAATGAGATATGTTCACAAACGTCCTAAACCAGTTTATACACCAACAACCTACACATCAGGAACTTCAACATATAAAAAGCCTGAAGAAAAAGATGATGACGCAATCGGTGATTACGTTTATACCAAAGAAAAAGGTTGGCACGAAAAAGAAGTAAAACCTATCACATCTTCTACCCCTAAAGCAAATGATGTAGAAGATTATGGTGGATGGAAATACTCTAAAGAAAGGGGTTGGTATTATGATCCTAATGATGATTTTGGTAACGACAATTTACCATTTTAAAAACATGAAAAAGATAATTAGATTAAACGAAAACGACTTAGAAAGATTGGTTAAGAAAATCCTTAACGAATCTCGTAGAGCTAAAAAAATAGGATCCTACAGAGCTAAGAATGGTAAAGTATATCCTAAATTCAGAGATGACGAAAACTACATCTCTATAAAGGTTGGACCAGAAGAGTACGACCTTGTAACAATTGAAGGTGATGGAGAAAGAAAAACTCCAGAAGAGGTTCAAAAAGAAATTGACGAAATTTTAAATGAAAAAAATAGTTAGACTTACAGAAACTGACGTTCAAAGATTAGTTAAGAAAATTATTAGGGAAGAAAAAAAATCCATTAATGAGGGTCCTCTTGGTTGGTTGAGAAAGAAAAGAAATTCCGATGAAGAGTTAGGTTTATTAATACTAAAAGGTTTAGAAAAGGGTGATGTACAAAATGTTACACCCTTAAGAAACCACGATAGATACACATCTGATCACGCATTTACTTGTACTTTAGATGGTCATGAAATTATGGTATCCGTGTATTACGGGCACGATACTCATTACCAACTTAAAGTTGATGGTGAAATGGTTGAAGTTAGTAGACATTTAAAAAATAAAATATATGACCTAATAGAAAAAATCGAAAAGGAGCCTGCCGTTATGGAAAAGAAAAGAAAATTAGGTGATATAAAAACTCGTCTATCTAAATACAATCTACCCGATGAAGAGAGAGCTAAAATAGATAATACTGATGATGTTTTTAAACAACTATATGGAAACTAAAAACCCCGAAAAATCGGGGTTTTTTATGCTCTCAGGTATTGTGTTTGTTAATCATAGGTAATTTGTATACCTAAGTCAAATTTATTTGTGGTCTCCGCGGGGATCGAACCCGCCAAAGCCGGGTTAGAATCCAGCTTGTCCGCCTTGGACGAAAACCTTGTATTAGTGGGGACGGATGAACTTAATCACCTAAAAACATTACTGTTCATTCCCTTGATATCTGTAGTCAGGACAGGACTCGAACCTGTATATTCACCTCTCGATGCGGTTTATCCATTCAGCCTCACCTGACTATTTGTGGAAGAGGTAGGATTCCCACCTACAATGTCACCAAAAGGACTTCAGCCTCGGGTTACATCACGTATAGTTGACAAACCCAACAACCCCGATACTATGCGACGGCTTAAGCGTCTTTATTTTCCGCCACTCTTCCATTAGTGGGAATGGATGAACTTAATCACCTAAAAACATTACTGTTCATTCCCTTTTGAGGTCCAGGGAGTTTTTGATTCTCCGTACCATCTCTTGCGAAGATGTGCCTAACTCTCGGCCACTAGACCATTTGTAAGTACAAATATAGAAAAAATATCTATACTCACCAACAGTTTAAAACAAATTTTTAATTTTATTTACTAAACTATTCTCACTTTGGTAGTATCGATCCCTAAGAAGTTTTAAGGCTTTCTCAGAACCATTTCTTTCAAACTCCCAAATGAATGTACTTAACTTACCTGATTGATTATAATAGAATTTCTTCTTATCCTCAATCTGACCAAGAGTTATTGGTGATAACTCAATACCGTAAGCTTTAGAATTCTCAATAATCTGATTTAACCGACCATTTTTTCTCCCATATCTTTTAGCCATTCTTCTAGCTCTTTTACTACCCTTTTGAGCTAGGAACCAAGAATATTTTATATCGACGGTCATACTGTTACCTCCTTTCCATATTCTTTACCAGCTAAAGGAAGAGAACTAAACATACGATTAATATCATCTGAATAAACAGCTGAAATGGCAATCGCGGTTAATTGATCATCTAAGTCGGACTCAGTAAATTTACTGAACTCGATGTTCTTACCAATAAGTTTGTTTGTGATTTCTTTGAGTTGTTCTTCGTTGTCTACTGAGAGAATAACGATGTAATTTGATTTTTCAACCCACTCTCTGAATTCGAGAGGTTTTTCATACGTAAATTGTGATAATGCGTGATTTGTTTGTGCTAGGGCTTGGCCTACTGTTAAATCTTTTCTCGTGATGAGATAAAGTTTTGATTTGTTGTTAATCTAACGTTTCATATTTTTTAATTTTATACCACAAAGATAGGTAGAATTTTTAATTCGTCAATACATTTTTTAAAATATTTTTGAGATTTTACTTTAATAATTTTTACCCGTGTCCCACTCATTTAAACTCCATATTTGGGTTATTGGTTTGATTTATATAAGATAGTTGTCTATATATAGTATATACAAAAAACTATGAAAAAACTAATCTTAATCATTTTATCGTTACTAACGATAACTTTCAAGGCTCAGACCGTTGATGCAAAAACGGTAGACAACTACATCTATTTGACAAATTACTGGGGTACAGTAAGTCCTATAAAAGAGGCAGCCTACTCCAAATATGTAGAATCAAACCACGGGATGAATCCAAATTTTCCAGCTTGGAAAAAAGATAATAAGTTCCTTTATATTAAAGAGATTTGGTACTACGCAGAATCTTTTTACATTAAACGTAATGTGAATCTTAGTGGGTACTCAATAGATGAATACCAAATAGATATCAGTCGTTTTGAGAGTCAAAGAATGGAAACTTCTGAATTTACTATCCTTATAGAAGGTTTCAAAGATGCAATCGTTCTAATACCTAACAATAAATTAATCTACAAACCATAATATGAAAAAACTACTAACAATACTTTTAGGTATCTTCTTTATCACAACTAAGATTACCGCACAAGTTGGAATCGGTCCGGCTCCATATTGTATGCCTCTCTATTCAAATATCCCTTGTAACCAACCATTCGCATCTAATACACCTGGAAATGGAGTTAATGATTTCATTCATAGTTATAACACTGCGGGTGCAACATTCAATATAGCAAACAACGGTTCTGGTTGTAACGCACAAAATCTAGCGGGTACTAAAAATTATCGCTTTTGGGGATGTCAATATTATATGATAACCTCACCTGGTCAAGTTATAACAAGTAATTTCCAATCAGGTAATGTTTATTCTCAAGGGGCAACAGTATTTGTTGATTGGAATAATGACGGTATTTATAATCCAATTACTGAACGTATGACATCTACCGCGGGTGTTCCACCTGCAGCGGTTATAACTCCGATGCCAGCGTGGACTGTACCTGTTGTTCCTAACGGAATTTATAGAATGAGAGTAAGATGTGCTTACTTTACAAATGGTCCTACTATCGACCCATGTATGAATTATGGTTACGGTGAGACAGAAGAATATAATGTGTACGTCAATACCACACCAAATACAATGACTGTTACTTTAACAAGTAATTCACCTGTTTGTATAGGTAATGTGATAAACATAAATACAGCGGTTACACTGGCACCTGGTGCTGGTACTTGTATAGCGGCAATACCAAATTTTACTTACTCTTGGACAGGTCCTATGAGTTTCACAAGTAACGTAATGAACCCATCGTTTACAGCCACTAACGTGTTACAAAGTGGTGTTTATACATTAAACATTTCACCAGGTACATGTGGTTGTAATTCAACAAACACCATCCAAATTTGGGTTAATCCAAACCCTTCAACTTCTATTACAAATAATGGACCTGTTTGTCAAGGCAGTCCTTTAAACTTTACTAATAACGTAACTAATTCAGGTAATGTAACTTATTCATGGACTGGACCTAACAGTTATACAAACAACACACAAAACATATCATTCGCTTCAGCACAACCTAGTCTTAGTGGTATGTATAACTTTACTGTGGTTAATACCTTCCCAGGTAACGGTGGAAGTTGTATGGCAATATCATCAAGTAGTGCAGCTGTTGTACCTGTCGCACAGGTTAGTGTTACATCGTCATACACACAATGTCAGGGAACTTCTATCAACTTAAATGCTAACGTGAATGGTGCTAGTTCATTTACTTGGAATGGCCCAAGTTACACAAGTAACTTACAAAACCCAACTTTAAGTAACTCAACACCTACTATGTCTGGTAACTATAGCGTTACAGCAACATTTACAAGTAATCAAACAACCTTGGTTTGTACATCAAGTGCAGTTTCAAATGTATCTATTGTACCTATGAACCCTGTAAGTGTTTCTGTTGGTCAAAATGTTTGTCAAGGTACTAACCCTACATTTACAGCAAATGCAGCTGGAACCCCAATCTATTCATGGACTGGACCTAACTCATTTACATCAAACGCACAATCTAACACTATTAACAATATTTTACCTGTCTCAGCCGGTTTTTACTCAGTAAACGCCATCTTTAGTATCGGTACTGTATCTTGTATTACATCAAACGTAACCAACATAATGGTGGTTCCAATGAGTACAATTTCTATTATACCTAATATCACTTTATGTGAAAAGAACGGTACTCAGTTTTCAGCGAACGCTCCAGGAGCTGTTTCATATACATGGACAGGACCAGGTGGGTTTAATGTTGGAGCACCAAACCCAACCTTTGTTAACTTAACACCAAGTTGGTCAGGTATCTACACAGTTACTGCTTTATTTACTGATGGTAGTATAAATTGTTATAACACCAATTTCACTAACCTATTAGTGAAACCTATAATTCCGTTTACATTAGCCCCAATTAGTAAGTTATGTTTTAACCAAACATTAAACGTATTAGGACCTAATGGAGCAACTTCATACACTTGGACTGGACCTAATTTTACATCTAATTCTCAAAACTTATATCTACCAAACGCAAGTACTATTAATATTGGTACGTATAACCTGGTAGTTGATTTAAACGGTTGTCCAACTTATGGTTCAGTATTTGTTGATGTTCAAGACCCAATTGTTTGGAAAAACGCACCATCAAATAGAACTATCTGTAAAGGTGATAGTTTCACTGTAACAGCCGAAGCTGGACAAGGTAGTGGTAACTACGCTTACAACTGGAACCCTTATTACAACATAACTGGACCAACTGGAAGTGTACAAGCTGGTGTTGGTCAAGGAACCACAGTTTATAATATAACTGTTTATGACATAGCTTGTCCTCAATACACTATTAATCACTCATTTGTTATAAATGTTAATAGAGCACCAGTACCAAATTTATCAGTACCTAACTATCAATGTGAACCATATTGTACAATCTACAATTCTCACATTAAAGGTCAGACTGAGTTAGTTGGTTACACATTCAATGGTGGTCAAATAACTTATGGTGACAGTACGAACATTTGTTTATCAAGTGGTATCTATACTGTTGACGTAACATCAATAGGGTTAAACGGTTGTAAGGAAGTATTTTCATATCCTAATTTGATAACTGTATACCCAAAACCAACAGCTGACTTTAATTGGACACCAAATACACCTAATACTGTGTCAGATAATCGTGTAACTTTTTATCCGATAAATCAAAACAGTAGTAATATGTATTTTTGGGAATTAGCCGCTAATACAACAACAACCGATAATACACCTACAGTAACCTACGAAAATCAAGGTAAATACCCAATCACACTTGTGGTTACCTCTGAACATGGGTGTAAGGATACTCTAACTAAAATTATCGAAATAAAGGATGAATTATTAGTTTACATCCCTAACGCCTTCACACCAAATGGTGACGGAAATAACGACTCATTTAAACCTAAGGGGTTGGGTGTTAAAAGTTACGATTTATCAATCTTTAATAGATGGGGAAATTTAATATTCCAAAATGGTGATAAAGGGTGGGACGGTACTTTTAAAGGTGAACCATGTGAAGACGGTGTTTATGTTTATAAATTAATAATTACAGATACTAACGGTGTCAGACACACTAAAACAGGACACGTAACATTACTTAAGTAAAACAAAAAACCCCGAGAAATCGGGGTTTTTTATTGTGTTAACTGGTCAAATATATCTGATTCATCATCAGTTCCTTTATCTAACTTTCTTTGACTTTTAAATACTCTAATATCACCATACTGTTCTTCAACCTTATCATAAATTTGTCTTACTAAAGATTCTTTTATTTTTAAGGGTTCTTGACCTGTTAAGGCAATACCGTATCCTCTTATGGATAATTTTTTTTCTGATATTTTCCTATTCCAGGGTTCATAAACCTTAACCACACCAAAATCACCACCCCTCAAATGTCCACTATTATCTGTGTTTATTTTCTTTGATTTATTATTAAAATCAACCCTAAATAAGTCACCCTCCAATGGGACATTAGATTTAACACCATAAAAATTATTAAAATTTTTGGTGTAATCTAAAAATTGATGTTGAATGTCGGCTCTTTCTTTTTCTAATTTTTGTAAAATATATTCAGCAATTCTTTCATCCGCTGTTTTCTTTGGTTCACCAAATAAACGAGATTCATCTATCGGCAGTTGAAATTTACTTACATTGCCATTTTGAAGTTCATCTAATAAATCCTTAACAGACATATAATATGGACCTTCAGAACTATAAGGATAACCTTTTATTATTTCAGACATACCATTATAAGATACGAAATACTCAATTTCATCACCAACAATAGCGGTAACCTCTAAAACATTGCCATTAGATACACCAGTTAACTTCTCCACTGGTTTACCAACATAATAACCAAACAAGTCATATTGTCCAATATCCCCAATCCAATCAAAATTTTCACCTTCTTCTTTGATGATTTTTTTAACTAACTTTTCGATATCATTTTCATTTAGACGAATTACTTTCATACTTAAATAAATATTTAATGATCATGAAAAAAAAAGTAGTAAGTGTGTGTTGTAATTCAAATGTTAATCATTTCCCAAGTACGGGATTAGGATTGATGGATATGTCGGTTTTCTTTTGTGGTAAATGTCACAAAGTGTGTAAAACAAAAGTTTTAACTGAAGAACCAGAGAACAAAACATCTTAAGATATTTATTATTATGGGTATTAAAAACATAATAAAAGATTCTTTGTTGAACGAGATTGGTGATGCGGGTAAAACTCCTTTTAGGTTTAAAAAGAATATGGGGTATTCAACACCATACGAACATAGAAAAGAAAAGGATGTTTTTAACTATACCTTTAAAACTAAAGAAGGTTTTACATATGATGTAGTGATTCAACGTGAATTAAATCGTGAAAATTTTGGTTTTAAACCTACCGATAAAGATTGGAAAGAAGAATTAACCTCAATGTATAAATACGATAGGAAAAAATATGTTAACCTAATGAAAATGGGTTTAACTAGAGATGATTTAAAAAGTGTATGGAGTGTCGGGTTTTCAATCTCTGACAGTCCAAGAGTCGAGGAAACTTATACAGCAAATACATACACATCTTATACGAGATACGGTGACGTAGATATGGACGCACCCGTTGATGACACACCAAAAATACATACAGTACAAAGTAGAACACACAGTGGTTATGATGAAGCCAACAAAGGTGAGTTTTTCCGTGTCATGGCAACCATCGTAAAAATTGTAAAAAATCATTTTCAAAAACATGGTGGTAGGGTTTTAACATTCACCCCATATGATGATAGAAGGGGTCGTGTCTTTTCACATTTCATAATGAAACAAATGCCCGGCTCTAAAGTGTGGGTGGACGACAACGAATTCTTCTTTGTGTTAAACCTCTAATCTATTCTTTGATATTTATTTGATATGAATCTTATTAAACAAATAATTAAAGAATCTCTCTTATTAGAAATCGGTGAAGGTACCTCACAACCATATAAGTGGAAGTTAAAAATAAACATGCCCCACTTAGTTGGTTACGCTTTTAAAACAAAAGGTGGTTCTGGACTTAAAATAGAAGTAAGTTTTCATCTGGTTAGACCGTATAGTTTAAACCAACTTCTTATTTCACATCGTAAAGCCCTTAAACATAAGGTTGAAGATGTTTTAGAACACCCTTATTATTATTGGGACACCGAATTTAGTGCTGTAGAATTTAAAGATAAACCAGTAGATGATCCTAATATAACCATAAGTGCAAGTGAATATAAAACAGATAAAATAGAGATTTACAGGATAATGTCTACATTATCTGAAATTGTTAAAGACTTAATGAAAATTCAAAAAGTCAGGGGATTTGTTTTTATGCCAGCAACCGATTCGAGAGGTAAGTTATTTCAAAGATACTTTGAAAATCAAATACCAGGATCTGAAATTTTAAGAATGGAAAATGGTGCAACATTTATTACAGTAGATAAAAGTGTTGAGTACGAATACGACGAAGGAAATGAACAATATGATGATATTGAATCACCTTTAGAGAAAACATTTCATCGTATGAAAAATAAATTGAAACGTTAGTGTTTAAAGAGTATGTTTGATTAATGAAAAATAAAGAATTAATAAAAGAGGCTGTAGGTATTTCATTCAAAGTTAGAGAATGGGCTAAAGTTATCTATTACCTTTTAGGTAATCTAGATGAATCTGAAACAAGATTAATTATAGACGGTCAAGATTATCCAGAACTTTATGAGAAATTTTCTGTAGACTACTTTGTTATTGATTTTAATGATTGGACAAATGGTTACTTAGATGAAACCTCTGGTTACGATAAAGACGGTAACTATGTTGCACATATTATGGTCTTAAATAGGTTTAGAGATAATGAGTATATGTTAACAATTCTTAACCATGAATTAAAGCATGCATATCAAGATTGGGAACGTCAAAGAAAGGGATATCCAAGTATTTCACACACCAAAGAATCTAAAGAACTATACACTAGTGATTTTGTAAAAGTTGTTAAAGACCGTATAGTGGTCGGTACGTTCTTCAAAGAGATATTGAAATTCTATTATTTATTATCAGACTTAGAAGTTGACGCTTTCATGGAAAATGTTTATGATAATGACTACATAAACGATTATCGTAAGATGATTAATAAGATAAGGGAAACCGACATTTTTAAAGAGGCTTATTATGAAGACCCAGACCAGTTACAAAAAAACTGGGAAACTCTTTCATCACTCGATATACCTTTGGTTAAAAAATATAAAGATTACAATTCATTTTTAAGAGCCTCTGTTAAATACTTTAATAGAAAAAGTGATGAAATAATTCGTAAGCTTAATAAGATGGAGTATGTCCATAGAGATAGATAATGAATATCAGAAGAATTATAAAAGAAGAGTTACTTAAAGAACAACTTTTATGCCACTTAGTCTCACCAAATGGTAGTGGTAAGGGTGGTTATATGTCAAATGACCAAGCATTATCTTTAATCAACAGAATAGAACAAAGTGCTAAATCTGAAATTAAAGATAAAAATAAATTAACCCAATTCAAGAATATCATACAACAATTTAGGCATGATATCAAAAATGCTGATACTAACAATGACAACGTAGATACCTATCTACACAAACTAAGGGACTTAGTTGGTTGTTACGGCTTATCCAATTCGGATGAAAATAATAAAGAAGATTTCATTTATTAAATAATTTTATATATCTTTGTAGATATGAGTAGGATTAGTAAACAAGTTATCGTAATGAGGAAAGACCTCAACATGCGTAAGGGAAAAATGGTTAGCCAGGGTGCCCACGCATCTTTAAAGGCACTGTTTGATATAATGGGGGAGAACGATGAGGAGAACTTTATCTGTTTAAATTACACCCCTAAAAGTGCTCTAAAGGATTGGGTTCAAGGTAGATTTACCAAGATTTGTCTTTATGTGAACAGTGAGAAAGAATTGAATGAAATATATGGTAAGGCCAAAGAAAAAGGTTTAATCTGTTCTATGATTGTAGACGCCGGTTTAACTGAATTTAATGGTGTACCAACTAAGACTTGTATAGCGATTGGTCCTAACTGGTCTGATAGTATAGATGAAGTAACTGGCCATTTACCTTTATTATAATATGAAAGAAAAATTAGAAGATATTAAAACCTGGTGGAAGTGGAATGTCACTTACAAATGGTATGACCTCAAAAGTGGGATTAAAAACCTTATTAACTACTTCCCGATAGTTTGGGGCGGAGTTGATTTTGATTACCATTCTATCCTAAGAATGAAGAAGTTCAAACTTGAGAAACTATTAAAAGTTCTTGAGAACGGTCACGAGGTCGATGAAGGTCGTTTACCTAAAATTGAGGACATCAAACGTTGTATCGAACTTCTTAACAACGTATTAGAGGATAACTTCGCTCAACGTTGTGGTTATGATACCAGTAGACATACTATGGGTTTTGAACCAATCGAAGAAACTTTAGACGGTGAGAAACTATTCAAAATGGTTAACAAAAACCCCAACCCACAAAGTGATGAAGAAATGAGTGAAATATTTAAAAAGGCTCGTGAGTTAGAGAAGAAGGAGTGGGATGAACTATGGGATACCATTAAAAACGGTAATAAAGGTGAATTTGGTCTTAACAGCTGGTGGGATTAATAAAAATTTTAGAAGGGACTTATTAAGTCCCTTTTTTGTTATATTTATATGTAACAGTTATATGGATTTGTTAAGTAGGCAGATAATAAAAAGAATATTAAAAGAAGAAGTGGAAATGGATAAAACATTGAGCCGCATTCTTGGTTGGTATGATTCTTGGGATACTAAGTTAAAAGCTTATCTCAGTACTGAGGATTATGCCAAAATTATTGATATTCATTTTAGGTCTGGTGTTGTTTTATTTACAACTATGAAAAAATTCATGAAATCCAACCCAAATTTTGTTCCACAATTAACTGAGAAACTTAATCTTTTAAGGGATAAGTTACTTACCATCAAAGATTCTAGAAAGTTAATTGACAGTCTGAAGTAATTTCATTAGATTTATTTTATGAATATTAAAGATAAAAGTCAGTATAAACCTGTTTTAGGGTTTTTCTATCTTTCCAAAGCAGAAAGAATTGTATTTTCAATTATAACCCTTTTTCTAGGTGGTTTAATTTGTTCATATAAAAACCAAGACATATATAACTTATTATTAGAGGGTAAAGAACACGATACAATAAGTGGCTGGTTCACAATACCTTTTCTTTTAATCAGTTGGTTTCTATTGGATCCTGTACTTGAACCTAAATGGGTTACAAGAATGAAAATTAAAGCAAACGACACAAAAAGTCAGGTAAAAGTCTTTGTAATCGATATGTTAATAGGTTTAGGATATATAATTCTATTAGAAATTATCTACGCTTTATCCACATACTTTTTATTCCTGATAATGTGGAGATAATATTTATAATATAATAACAAACAACAATATGAACGAGATAGAAAGATACAATTTTTGGAACTCAGAATTGGCTGAAGAAGTAAAAAAGTCACAAGTTACCAAAATTCAAGATAAAGAACAAAAAACCAAGGTTGATACCCATAAGTATACTGAAGTCTTCCATTTAGACATTCAACCCCACCTTGATTAAAATACTAAAACCTGAGAACATTCTCGGGTTTTTTAATATTTCAGAATATTTATGAATATGAAAAAGTGTTCTAAATGTAATGAAACAAAAGAGTTGTGTAATTTCGGTATAGATAACACAAAAAAAGACGGGAAACAAAGTTATTGTAAAACCTGTCAAAAGATACACAGAAATACACATACTTGTAATTCACCTTCTACTACTTCTGAATATAAAAAATTATATTATAAAAATAATAAAAAATCAGTAGTGGAAAAACAAAAAATATATAAAGAAAAAAATATAGAAACCATTAGGTTTTATCAAAAAGAATATAGAAAAAATAGAAGAAAAAATGATATTAATTTTAAAATTAATGAAATCATACGGTACAGTGTTTTAAGGTTTTTTAATTCCATAAAAGAAGATAAAAAAATTAAATCTTTTAATTTGGTTACTTATACTTCACAAGATCTTAAAACACATATTGAAAATAAGTTTATAGGTGAAATGTCTTGGGATAATCACGGTACAGTGTGGGAGTTAGACCATATTAAACCGATAAAGTGGTTTACTGACAATAAATTTTTATTTAAAGATAATAACGAAGTGTGTCAGAAGGCTAACGAATTAGATAATTTACAACCTCTTTTTATTGAAGATAATAGAACTAAAGGATATCGTTATTGAAATAGATTTATATTTATTAAGGAGTGAATCTTAAACAAATAATAAAAGAAGCTTTAATTCTAGAGGTTGGTGGTATTGAAAACCATTACTCTTGGACTGGCCCATTTGAACAGGGTTGGCATGATGATATTGGATATAAATTCCAAGACAAAAGTGGTGCTAACTATTTAGTTAAATTTACTAGATTCCCTGACGATGTTTGGGAAAGAGAATATACCGCAGATGGTAAATATGACGAAACAGGAACTGGTGATGTTTATAAAGTTTTATCAACTATTACTAAGATTACTATAGATTTCATTAACGAGTTCAACCCGATTTTAATTAGAATACCACATATTAATACCCAGAAAGAGGTTAGTGCTACCTTTAAAGCGTTGAAGACATCTTCAGCAACTGAAATTATTGATAGAATTAAAAACAGTACTAATAAAAGAGCAAGATTGAATAGTATTTATTTAAAAGGTAATCTACCTCAAGGGTATACTTATCAATTAAAGGGAAGTGATTCCATTATTAAAAGAAATGGGTAAAATAAAACTAAATGAAGCAAGAGGTATAGCAGAATCAACAGTTCCATATACACATGCGGTCATGAACGTATTAGACAAACACATTGCTTATTTCCTTGAAAAAATTAAAGACGAGGCCTATTTGGAATGGACTAGTGAAATACGAGGTTTGGTACCTGATTATGTTACAACAATAGAGTTACCTTACAGGGTTTTAGCTAAGTATATTGATGATGATATCTTTGAAGATTTTCCTATGGTTAAGATAATCATCGACCTTAAAATGAATTTGATAGACCAAGACGGACGAGGAAGTTACTCACCAAGTGGAGGTAATTTCATCATCGGTGGTGGTGCATGGCCTGTATACAAAACACCTACTGTATCTTTAAGTCACAGAGATAAACCAGAGAAATACCCAATATCTAAAAAGAGAAGAGAATCTATTGATAGGGTTTTAATCGGTAAGACAGAATTCGATATCTCTGTATATAAGAATTTTGATTTTAATACTGAAAATGGGGCACTTGAAAAAGAATTAAGTGCGGTTGTTTTTCATGAAATGCATCATCTATATGAAGGTTACAAAGATAAATCTAAGGATGAGAGGGTTTTTCATCTTGATACACTTGAAAAAACTAAATTACCGAAGAACAAAACTGAAACATCTAAAGCATATTTGAGTGACGCTAAACTAGTTGGTATACCGACTGTTGTTAAAGATGCAATCAGTAATTTATATATGTTATATTATTGGGCATTGCCAGCTGAAGTTAAAGCTATTACACAGGAAATGTATCCATATGTTTTGGATATGTCTGTCAATGAATTTTTTGAATCCTTTCAAGGTAAAAGAGTTAAAAAGTTAATGGATTTTGACTACGAAAGTTTTTACGATGAATTAGTTAATTCTGTGACTATATATTATGAATCTAAAGGTGAAGAGGTCAATGAAGAACAAATGAATGCATTTTTTAATCAAATAAGAATGCGTGTAGTTAAAACATATATCACTAAAGCTAAAGAATCACATGAGGTATTAGATGAGAAATTCATTAAACAAAAAGATTTAAAATCACTGATTAAATACATGGGTAACCAAATTGAGAAGGGTGGTCAAAAACTATTCAGGAACGTGGGTAGATTATATTCGTTAAAATACGACGCGACTGGTGAATACTAAACAAAAAGTTAATAAAACTTTACGGCCATTTTAATTAATCGAAATTATTTCTTGAATATCACAAATCTTTTTATTATCTTTACTAAAGATTAATGAATACCAATATCAAAGATATAACGTTTTATAAAGACCCCGATACTCGTTGGTACGTAGACCTACCCGACTGGACTGGCACTAAAGCCGAACTGGAAATGGTTATGGGTGCTGATACTATGTTAGAATATATGTCAGAGGGTGAAGATAAAGTTAGAACGTCAATTACATTAGAAGAATCACCTGGGTATGATAAACTCACTCTTGTTGAAGAGACACCAGATGCTGGTGGTGGATACTACCTTCTAGATTACTATCGTGGACATAACATAAACCTTAAAATGTGGTTGTGTGACGTAACACGTTATGTATTTGACGGGAAATTACCAAAAGAAATTTATATAGTAAAAACATAAACATAAAAAACAAATAACATGAACGTAAAAGTAAAAATTAAAGAAAAGAAAAATTCTTACAATTGTAAGATTAAAGTTTCTAAAGAAAGTATGGAAGATTACCCGTCAACCCCAGAAGGAATTGCTGAATTCAAGAAGGATTTTTTGAATATCATCTCCTTGGAACTTGACACATTTATCATCGAAAATGTCGATGAAGACAACGCAGATAAAGTTATCTCAGCGTTAGAAGCTGTCGAAATTACACAAAAAGAGGTAGAAGTAGAAGATACTGAAAGTAACTAAAAAAGAGGGACGATTTTCGTCCCTTTTTTGTTTTTGCCATATATTTATATAGTGATAAAGTAATATAGTAATATAGAAATATGAATTCATTATATAATCTCTTAAACGAACAAGTATTAACGGAAGGCCGTAAGGAAGATGTAATGGCCAAATACCCGAAAGTTGATAAGAAAATTATCGAATACTTGTCACAAAACGATCCTTCAGGGAATAACAAATACCTTGAGTGGATGGTTAAGGTATTTGTTAACACACAAAACCCTGAAGAAATTCTACAATTAGTAAGACTTTATAACGCTAACCTAAACCTTATCAATGCTAATAATTTAGCTGAATATAAGGCTGAAAAAGGTACTTGGGGTGGTGATGATACAGCTTTTGCGAGAATGGAAAAGTCACCAAAAGATATTAATTCATTTCCGTCTTTAGCACATTTAAGACATTTTACTGATTTTTTCGGTACTATCACTTCAAAGAAAAAAGAAAAAGACGAATTAAAGAAACAAGCTGACAAGATTTATGAGAATGATGATATTGTTGTAATGGCACCTAAAACTCATAACGCATCTTGTATATATGGTGCTACATCACGTTGGTGTACAACTTCTAGAGAGAATCCACACACATTTGAGAATTATCGTCGTGACGGTGTTCTTTATTATTTCTTAAGAAAAAAAGGTGGGGCATTTCCTGGTAATTTAGGTGAGAAAGTAGCCCTTTATTGGAGTTATAGTGGAAACAAAAAGAATTGGTTTAACCAAGCTGACACAGGGTTTAGTGCTTGGGTTGGTAGTCCTAATATGGATTGGTTTACACCCGAAATAGCGACAGCTGTTGAAAGACATCATTCACAAGATTTATTAAATCATAAACAAAGAGAAATTGAAAGATTATTAGTCACACCAGGATTTTACAAAAGAAGTGGAAGTGATAGTAGATTGAAAAACGATTTCCTTACTTTCGTTGCAGAAAATGTTTACACCCCAGAACAAATATTAACAATTATTAGAAATGATAACTGGTTAGCATTCTATGAGAATTCAGAGAACGGTAATAAAGTTCGTGCTAAATTAGGTAATCAAGTTGTTTTCTCTTTATTAAAGGAGATGATAGAATCATCAAAGAATATCAAAGAAACATTAAAAGATTTACACTCACAAGAAGCATTCACTAAAATTACTAAATCGTTTGATGAAAATCAAAATAGAGAATTAGCCGCACTTGTTGTTGAGAAAAATGGTGGTAAACCAAATGTTACTGAAGCTGGTAATGATACTAAAATATTCGTTGATAAATGGACAATGACTCCAGAACAATGGGAAGCATATAGTGCATCATCAAGTTATTTCTTTGTAGGTTCTATTAAACCAATGGAAGTTGGTGTAGATAAAAATGGTGAACCAAAATATGAAAAATCAATTGATATTGAAAGTATTATTAAGGTTGACAGATTTGACCCTCAACATCACCATTCATTACAGATGATGATGTTAAGAGCACGTTTCGCTAATGGTAATTTATATGGTATTGTAACCAGTCATAATTTATTAGATGAGTGGATGGGTAAAGGTGGTAATGAAATACCACTCGAAATTAGAAAAGCGATGATGGAAAAGGCTAAAAAGATTCATTAAGAATATTTAAAATAGAGAAGGGGTTGAGAAACCCTTTTTTTATGCCTATATTTGTTAATAAAACATATATCATATGAAAATATTAAATAGAAATACATTTAGTGAAGATAGTGTCACAACAAAAAAACTTATGACAAACTATCCGACACCAAAAGAAGATACCTTGGTGTATATAGGTAGTAATTCTTATTTGCTTGAAGATTTAGAAAGAATTATTTCACAAATTAAAACGAAAAAAAGTAGTGATGATAAATTTGTCGAATCGTTAAACTACAGAGTTAATTTCGACAAAGAGTAATATTAATGGAAAAACCAAGGTGGGCTAATTACCCAAACAATAAAGTAAGGTGGGAACGTCTTGTTCTTCATTTCGACTTTCTAAAGAAGGTTGAGGAAGAACATGGTAGTCTTTGGTGTGAGTATTGTGGGAAGGAAAAACTCATTGTTTACTCTTGGGACACCAAACCTGACAGAAATAAAATGGCTACAGTAGACCATTTCCTACCAAAATCAAAGTACCCTGATTTAGTAAATGAAACAACTAACTTTGTGGTTGCTTGTTCGGTTTGTAATGAAAAGAAGAAGGATGATTTGTGGGAAGAAGAAACAATTAAGTATTCACGTAAAAATATAATAAACAAATAATATGTATTGGGTAATTTTTAGTCTTATAGCACTTGTAACAGTGTTTTTTATAGTCTGTTTTATTATAAAAGTAAAAGATGATAGTGGGGATCATACGTTAGGTAACTTGTTCATTGCGGCATGTGTTTGTTGTTTAATCTACATTTGGTGTTTTATTGAAAACAAAACCTATACAACGAGTTCACCCAAAGAAATCAAACCCAAAGACATTAGTATATTGAAAGATAAAGAAGTAATAATACTTCGTTATAATGGATTTCAAGAAACTTATACAACAAAAAAAGAGTATGACGCAATATCAGATTCTACCTTTGTACTGGAGGAAACCATTGAATATAACATTCAAGGTGAGGTGAATAGTAGAAACTATAAAATGGTTATTAAGTAATGGACCCAGTTGTTTTAATAATGCTATCATGTATACATGTCATGATGATAGCATGTTGTGTTACACTTCGTGATGAAACTATAAAAAGATTTGACCATAAATGGTTATACTATATAATGTTATCAATACCAATCGTGAATGTCATACTGACTATGTTATTATTAGATGTAGTCATTATGGCCTATAAACGTTCCTATAGGGAAAAAAAAGATGAAGTTATTGAGCGTGAAGATACTATAAGAAGATTAAAACGTGATTACGATGATTTAGAACGTAAAAAATTCAGAAAAGTTAGGATTGGTGATAGGTTCAGAGTACCCAACGAGGATAGGTGGGTTGATAATTTTCGTGGTAGTGAATGTAGAATCGTCGAAATAAACAGTGACAATATCATTGCCAAAACTAAAGATGATAGTACTACAAGATGGAGTGTGAAGTGGGAACATCTAGGACAAATGGCATTTCTTAGTGACGAACCAATTAAGCCTTTTGAGTTTGTTTAAAAATGAAAGAAGATTTAGAACATATACTTAGTGGGTTTCAATTCGAAATAAATTGTAAAGAAGTAAGACTTCAAATAAAACGTACTATTGAAAGTTATCTAGAAATGGTAAGACCTCTTATAACTTACCAGGTTGAAGACCGTACTACTATTGAAGATATTGACCGTGGTGGAATGTATTTCCAAGTTTTATATCTAAGGTACGGTAGTGGTATTCATGTTATTGATATAATAACTAACGGTTCGACTGTTAATATTTCAGATTTCGTTCAAAATAAAGTCGGTATACGTTGGGTTCCACCTCTTGGATTTAATTAAAACTTAATATCATTTTTGGAATATTTATTAGTATGGCCAAAAAGAAAAAAGACGGGAAAAAGGTAAAAGGAAATGCTCTGGAGAAATTCGCCTCTAGAGGTACACTACAACCTAATGCTGTCTATTATTTTGACCCACCTCTTGAGGCACATGAAATATACCAACTCGAAAATCTTCTTAAAAACCTTAAACATGGTTATATAGTTACAAGACCTTTAATGGATGACCGTTGGGGTGAAGATCAGAGATTACTGTGGATTCAAACCACTCCTAGTGGGGATTTAGATTCTTGGCAAAACCCAGACGATGAATTACAAACCAAAAAAGATACTATTAACTGGTATAAAAATGAAAGGTCAGTCTCGAAAACCTTTGATGCCTTCTATGACGGTCGTGAATTACTAAACACACCCAATGTCGAAGATATTTTCGATAAACTATATGAACAAGAAGATGATTTTGAGTGGGCTAGAGACTCAATTAAAACATTACCATCAGAATTTGCCATCACATTTTGTAGAGATAGTTTAAACAAACACAGGAGAGTTAAACATGGGAGAGTTAAACCTGAGTCGGTATTTAGATTTAATGATTTAAAAAATATTTTAATGTCTTATCTATCACAATATTCGGGATCAGTAACACCTGATGAGGATTGGTTCCAAAATGCAATGAATTCCAGTAAAGGTAGAATAGTTATGTATTTTGGAACTCATGATGGTGTATTACAGTGGGGTGGTTGGGATGATTGTGAAGAAAATTCAATCGACACTTTTGAATTTGTGTTTCCTGTTGATTTATTTATTAACATTTATAGTGGTAAGGATCAACAAGTGATGAATTTTGATAATTTAACCGAACAAGAGGGTGACGAGTTTGATTGGGTTAAAGATTTGGGATTACCAAAGGGTATAGATAGGTCCCAATTAAATAGAATAATGGGTGGTCATTCATTGATTAAGTTAAGTCCTGAAGATTTAAGACCAGGTTTGATTGTTAGAAGATCAAACGGTAAGTTTATATATGAAATAGGGGAAAGAACGACGATGGATATCGAAGGTAACACCTATAAAGGTTATAAACTATTAAATGTAACAACCGCTCACTCTTATTTCGCTAAAGATAGTCAAATTTTAAAGGATTTTTATATAGTTACTATTGATACCCTTAAGTAATTTGATTAAGTTTTAATATAATGGATCCGAAGAGAAGTGAAATACCTAAAATAGAATTCCAATCAACTGAAGATAGGACAAAGAAAATTGTTGCTATCATGCGAATGTTAAAGGAAAGTAATTATTCTGAACTAAGGGTCCTACCAAATTCTGAACTAAGTATGTTGTTTAAGATTTTAACAGAAGAAAAAGTCACTCAAAGAAGATATAGTAGCCCAGAAATAAACCCATTCGGTGACTATCACGATGAGTTTGGGGATTTAATACCAGTTAGACCAGTAAGAAGTAGTAATGCATGGGTAGAAGATGATGATATACAAATGCCTTTTTAATATGAGAAAATTATCATATATATTATTAGTATTTTTACTTATTGGGTTCAAGTCTTTTTCGGCTTTAGTTAGTCCGAAGGACACTGTGAAACCTAAACTTAATTTTCATTTTACCTCATTATCAGACCAAATTAGAAAGAAAAAACTACTTTATCATTTTGACGGTAATTTTGTTCATTTAATATTTGATTCACATTATGTCGATACAGTTAGAATTAATGTTTATGATGTTGCCACTTTAAAAAGTTTAAGTGCAACTACACATCTAATTAAAAAACAAGAAGATAACGTAGAGTTCCAAATTAATACTCACCAAAGACCTATCTTAATTTTTGTTGAATGTGGTATAGATTTCTACATTTATGAAACAGAATAATTTTTATATTCAAAATATTTTACTATCTTTGTAGTTATGAAAACCAGATTTAAATTAATATTAACACCCTGCAAGACTAAACCGTGTAATAATGTGGTAAATGTAAATGGTGTCGCTTATACTGGTAATTTTGTATCACAAGATAACACAATTTTCATTGACCTTAAAAATTTAGGTTGGATTGGGACACCTAGAACAAGATGGTCTAGTGAGTACGTATTAAGACCGATAGTTCTACAAGAAGATTATATACCATTACAAAATGGGGTCTTTGTTGAATTGGGGGAAATAAAAGGGTTTAATAAGGTAGTTAATTTCTTTAGTAAAATCTTAGGGTTTTCTAACTCTGATTTACAACCCAAATTAGTGTCAGGTAAAGTAGTAGTAATTTTAGAATAATCAAAAGAGAGTTAGACTCTCTTTTTTTATGCGGATATTTATTAGTGTGAGAAACTCCATCCGTAAAATATTAAGGGAAGAATATGTCGACTCTACTAACCCTATTTTAGGAAAGATGGTGATTTTTACTCCATCAGCAAAAAAAGAAGATATTAAAATGGTTCTTGATTTTTTCAGGGTAAATGGGGTTCCTTCACCTCTTGAGAGTAATAGGGATTGGACTGATGCGGATATTGATATTGTGATAGAAGACTACTTAATGAGGGGTAGAGATTTAGGTATTGGTGCTGGTTATTATGATACTGATATCACTCAAGGTACTCATATCTTTTGGGGAAACCCAAATGGTTTTATAAATCAAGACTACATTTTTATACCTTATAGAGATTTCATTAGTAAGTTCCATAACACACCCTCAACTGAAGATGCTTTTAATAAATTATATGAATCCGAAGATGAACTAGATTGGGCTAAACAATCATTAGAATCAGAAATAACATTACAATCTGTATGGAAACATTTAGAGAAAGGCGACCAAATCACCCTAAGTGGTGAAATCAAGGGTGATGATGGTGATATTTTATTAATTTTAAATAGTGAACCTTTTGAGGTTGAAAACCGTTACGATGATGGCTTTCATTTTTCTTGGTTAAAAAACCCAGGGGAAAGACCTAGTGGTTGGGAAGCTATTAATATAGGAAGAGGAAAAGATTGTATAGAGGTAAACCCACATAAATTCCCCACTGATAATGATTTAATTGTTAATAGTTTTAATAAGTCAGACTACCCTTTCTAACCCTTTATAATTCCACTCACACTAACTATTCTTAAGTATGTTATTATCCATACTTATAGCTACAGTACCACCAAGAAGGAAATATCTTAATAGGTTACTATTTAACCTTCAAGAGCAAATCGTTATTAACAATTTAATGGATAAAATTGAAATCATAATTTACGAAGATGATTTTGAAAAAAGTTTGGGTGAAAAAAGAAACGTTTTAAATCAAACAGCCAAAGGTAGATATGTCGTTATAATAGATGACGACGACATGGTTAGTGAAAACTATTGTAAACTTATTTGTGATGTTATAGAAGTAAAAAATGTGGACCAAATATCAATAGGTAAAAGGTGGTATGACAATCTAAATAAAAAAAGTGTTCCAGTGAGAATATCTAAAGAAAAGGGTTATTATTCAGTCAATTTTTTAAACCTATTTTTTTTAGAAGAAACCACTCATAATACGGATTTAAAATCTCATTTCAAACTAAAATTAGGAAGTATACCTATTATGAAATGGGACGGTAGTGGATTTTTTAAAACCCTTTTTATGATTTCTTTCTTATCGTTAGTTAAAAGGTTCACAATTGAGACAACAACTTATACACACCCAGTAACACCGATAAAAAGAGATATTGTTAATAAAATAAAATTTAGTGATAGACCTAGAGATCAAGATTTAGAGTGGATAACTGAAATGTATGAGAAAGATTTAATTAAAACTGAACACATAATAAAGGAAGAATTATATTACTATTATTTTAATAAAAATATGTCTATCAATAGGGGTAAACGTGGGGTAATGTCTGAAGATGAAAAAAAGAAAAAAATGAAAGAAGTTAATGACATTACCAATGATATTGATAAAGAATTATACCAAATAGATAAAATCAATATAAAATGGATATAGAGGAATATAACCCAATAGATTGGTTAAAACGTAAAAAGAATTTTTCTGTCATTAGAGTTTTTAGTGACATTGAGTGTGATGAGATAATATCCTCAATTGAAGATAATATCGATAAATTAAAAGTTTCAAATGAAAATGGGTGGTTATATTTAAGTGCCTATGAAATGCAAACAACAGAATTACCTGTCCATATTCAAGATTTGATAAATAAAGTTGTTGAAAAATTTGGTGATTTTAAGTTAAATCAAAGCTTTATCATAAAATACAATAAAAATTTAATATCGAATATGCCTTGTCATTATGATGGTAGTTATTTAAGTCTACCCATAAATTTAAACAATAATTTTACAGGTGGCGGAACTAATTTACCTTTTTTAAAATATAAATACACACCACAAGATTATCCAAGGGGTTGTGGGTTGTTATTTAGAGCTAATACAATTAAATCTTGGCATGAAGCCCTCCCAGTAATTGAAGGTGATAGGTATGTTTTAGTCTTAAAATTTAACACCAAAACTAATCTATTTTCATTTATCTTGACAGTGTTAAAATTATTAGTCGCTGCAAAATTTATTGAAACATTTATAGGGAAGTATAAAATTAAGAAGAATAATATTGGTTGATATTTATATATAATGGAAGACATTTGGGTAGGAATAGGGTTTTTAGTTCTTGTGATGATTGTTGGTCTAGTCGTTACCTTAGTTCAATATAATAAACGATTAAAAGCATTAGAAGATAAGGATAAAACATTAAAACATCTAGAAGAACACGTTATTAAAATGAGTGAGTTAATCATTCAGAATAATGAATTCATTGCATCAAGACTTAGAACACTTGAGAATAAAGGTGTCCTATCTCGAGATGATATAGACAAAATTAAAGAATATTTAGGGATGAAAAAATAAAGGAGATGTGTTCTTCTTTTTTTATGTGGATATTTATTAACGTGAGAAACTCTATCCGTAAAATAATTAAAGAATCATTAAAGCCGGTACCCAAGGTCGGAGATTTTTTGTATTGCCATACGGAAGGTGTTGGGCCAAAGGTGGGTGATTATGTTGAAGTTACCAACTTTGAATCTAGGGGTGGTAATCGTGGAGAAGATATCATTAGTATTGGAGGGGTTAGAAATCGTGGTCAACATACTGCTAGATTTACTGTACAAAAAGATGTGGTTGGTCGAAACTATGAAGATTGGTTCACTCTAATTCCACCTGATATTCAAAATACCGATTTCTTTGGCCAGTTATATGAATCTGAAGATGATTTATCTTGGGTTAAAGACTTAGATAGTACCAATCTTCTTAAAGTTGGTCAGAAATTTTCAATACCATCAAAAATACCAGGTGGTTCACCAATATTAGCTGTTATAACAAAAGTTACAGATAGGGTTGTATATATTTTACCAGCAAACTTACCGGCTTCATACCCATCAAAAGGTACACCTTTTGATATAGGCAAACTTTTAAAGATTTTGAATAGTGGTGCTTGGAAAGTTGTGGAGAGTAATCTAAATGAATCTGAAGATGATTTTGAATGGGCTAAGGAACTAACTAAATTTCCAGAAGTTGTGGTTACCAGAAGTGCGGCTTATTATCCGACCTATACAGAATTTATGTTAAATGTAAAAATTCCAGGTATGGAAGAGTTTAATCAGAAATATGGAAAACATTGGTGGGATAGTGAAGATTATCATAATTTATCACGTAGATATGAAATGGGTGAGGGCATTAAAGGTGATGTTGGGACATTATTTTTACATCAACAAGTACCATCATTAGGGACACCAGAAAACGGTGATATTTGTTACCTAATCAATAACACGGAGACTAATGAATACGATGAAAGAATTTCACATCTGGTGAGAAAATCAGATGGTAAACATTTTATAATTAATGCTGACGGGTATAGACCAGCTAGGAAGAGAGTTAGTAAAATTAGAGAACAAGAAGATGAATTGGAATGGGCCAGAGATTTGGTTTCTGGGGTTGAAAACTATTGGGATGTCTTTAAACAAAGTAACCCTAAAAATCTTGATAAACTAAAATTTAAACTTATCCCAAAATCAAATGGTAGTGATTATTTTAAAGAATCCTTAGATTTGTGTTCATTTAATGGTAATGTTGAATGGTGGTTTAAACAAGTATTTAGAATAGGTAAAATTAAACAGATGGTGAGAAGTGGTTCTGATTGTGAAGCTGGTTTTAATTTTGGTATGGATATCGATGAGGATGTTCTGAGTGCTCAACTTGTTGAGTGTTTAACTGATAATGTTTTAGACCTACCTTATTGGATTAATGAAGATATGGTAGATATTATTGTTATAGAATAAAATGGATATTAGAAAAATCATAAAAGAAGAAATCGACGACCTGGAATGGGCTAGAGAGGCAGTATCAGGTTTAAACATTAACATTGGTGATGTTTTCTATGTTGTTGATAATAATAATCCCCAGAAAACCAACCCATCTCCTGATGATTATCAACCAACAGATGCTAGATACGTTCTGACAATTGCTGATATTATCCCCGATGAAAAAGGTGGGCTTATTATTAAGTATAAACCTTGTGATCCTGAAAATACAACCTACAACGCTAAAGACTATTCAATAGAATCCTCAAGGTGTTATGATTATGAAGACCCTGAAAGTGAAGATGCTGATAAGAATGGTTACGAAGATGTTTCCTTCAAATGGTTTACGGAAGAGTTAATCCCAAGTAAGTATTGGTGTAAAATGAAATGAGAGATTTGATTAGGAAAATATTAAAAGATATTTATCATTATGGAACTTTCAAAATTACTAACAATCGTTATACCTTGTAAAAATGAATCTAAGATAATAGACACAACATTATCTTTATTAAACCAACAAAATAACATAGAGGGGGTTAATGTTATTGTATCAGATTCTTCAACGGATAACACAACCGTTGAACTTGAATTAAGAGAAAAAGATAAATTTATTTTACAAATTATTCAAGGTGGCCTACCTTCAGTTGCAAGAAATAATGGTATTAAATATGTAACAACTCCTTATGTTTTATTTTTGGATGCAGACATGTTTATTTTAGATTTTAATTTACTAACAGAAACAATTAATATAATGAAAAAAGAAAAACTTCATTTATTAACCACAAAAGTTAGAACAACAACAGGTGAATATAATTACACATATAAATCATTCGATGTTATACAAAAAATAATTAAACCAATAACCCCATTTTGTCTTGGTGGTTTTATGTTATTTAAAACAAAGATATTTAAAAAACTTGGTGGTTTTGATGAAAGTATAAAAGTCGCAGAAGATTATTTATTATCCAAAAAAGTAAAACCCAATAAATTTAAAATTATCGACAAACACATATTCACAAGCCCAAGAAGGTTTAAAAACAAGGGTGTAGTGTATATGATAAAATTAATGTTTCAATCATTTATTAACAGAAATAATAAGAACTTTTTTCAAAAACATAATTCATATTGGCAATGAAAAAATGGCGAACCATTATAATGAGTGATTTACATCTTGGTGCAAGACAATCACAAACAGAAAAGATATTACAGTTTTTAAAAGAAAACAAATCCGAAATATTAATTTTAAATGGCGATATCATTGATGGTTGGGCATTAAAATCAAAAGGAAGGTGGAACAACGATTGCTCCAAAATATTTAGAAAGTTTATGAAGAGAAGTGAGAAAGGAACAAAAGTAATATACATTAGGGGAAATCACGATGATTTTTTAAAACCATTTATTCCATTTACTATGAACAATATTCAAATTGTTAGAAAGTATGTACACACAGGAGTAGATGGTAGAACTTACTATTGTTTTCATGGAGATGTTTTAGATTTTGTAATTATGAAAATGAGATGGTTAGCAGTTCTTGGCGGTTGGTCATATGATTTTATTATTAAACTAAACACAGTATACAACTATATAAGAAATAAATTTAATTTACCTTATCATTCGTTAGCTAACACAATTAAACAATCTGTCAAAGGAGTAATTAACTTTGTATCAGATTTTGAAGATAATGCTAAGAATTTAACCAAACAAAAAGGTTATGATGTTGCTGTTTGTGGTCACATACATTATCCAAAATTAGAACAAGATTATATGAATTCAGGAGACTTTTGTGAGAATAGCACCTGTTTGGTCGAAGATTATGACGGCAAATGGCAAATAATTAATTTAATGAACCCTGAATAACATCAGGGTTTTTTGTTTGACAGTATCAAAAATTTTAAGTAAAATTAAATATGAATTTAATCCAATATATTAAAAACAAACTTAAAAGAAAAAAAATGAAAATTGAAGTAGGAAAAACATACAAAGTAGTAACAACACCAAATGGTAAACAATCATCAGGTGGTCTTGGAGTATCACAAGGTCAGTGTTTAGATGTTGTGGTAAAAGTTACAAAAGAACATAAAGGTTGTGGTGGAGGTCAGACACAATACACTTGTTCAGTAATAACATACAATGGACAGTCATATCAGGCCCAATATAATTACTACGAATATGAATTGAAACCAAACGTAATCAACCTCGAAACAATCGAAGAGGACATAAAGGGAGCGAAAGATAAAATGGTGGAATTAGAGACAGAGATTAAAGACCTTGAAGAAAAGAAACAATTTCTAATCACACAAAAAATCGAAGAATTCTCCGATGAAGATTTCAAAGCATATCAAGTTCTCAAAGTAATGGGAATAGATGACATCAACAAGGCCAAACAAATCACCAAGATTTTAGGTCGATAAAAATAAACCCTCATAGAAATATGGGGGTTTTTTATGCAAGACGGTCCAGATATATATTTGTCTAATTCCACAGAAATGATTATATTTGTGATATGACACCATTGTTCTATAAGGGAGAAGTTGTTAAATATAATAGTGATTCGATAGAGATTGTTTGTGTGGTCTTGGAAGCATATCATTATGGTAGAGATGTGTATAATCTTGGATATAGAGAAAGGTATATAATACAATCGATGGAACCTGAGGTTTATAGTTTTGACCATGAACTAGAAGAGGATGGAATAGTTTATCACAATGTAAATAAGTGTGCTGGAGAATACCTTAAAAAGATAGACACAAAAAATCCTTTATATAGTTTTGATATAGAAAGTATGTTTGAAGAATTCTATAAAAATCAAACCCCAATTTCCAATTTTAATTCTAATGAATATAGGTGAGGTCTATAGACGTGATGGTTACGGCATAACAATTACCAATATAATAATTAGTGCTGGTTATCACTATGATGATATAAGATACGACGTAGAAGTTTATCATACACCTGAAAATACTAGAAAAAGATATTGTGGTATTAGTGAAGGGTCAATAAGTGAAATTATAGATACACATCATTTAAGACTAGTGGGTGATATAATACCAATTAAGAAAATTAAGAAATTAGAAATAAGATAAGAAATGAATAATTTTTCAGATAAAATAGAAGTCGTAAGAAAAACAATGTTCGAGATGTTTCCAAACTGCCATCATACTATTATAATAAACTTATGGGATGATGGTGACTATACAGTCACAGCTCAACACGGTGATAATGAAAAGATTCATAGGTTCTGTTATTATACTCAAGACCCTGTTGTTAGATATACATCAGAACCTTTCTTAACAAAGGCAATAAAGATGGATAAATACGGAAACACCTACTATGTACCAGACGAACTCATACCAATACTCAATGGTGATACAAAAGATAATTTAAATATACAATAAGATATGAAAGTAATACAAATATGGAAACCACTACAAGATAGTAATACTAAGATTGAAGACCAGGAGTTAGTAAGTTTTGAAACAAAGACTGAAGATGATTTTAAAAACCCAGGTAAAATAGTAACTGCAGTACATAAGAAAGTTCCTTACTGGTGTGTTAGGTCAGAAATGATAAAACCAAATGAAACCTATCATCAATGGTTAGTAAGAACAAAGGAAAAGATTAGCACAGGAACCTACAAGGAAAAAGGTGTAGAAGGGATTTATCTATATGATGTAACACCGATCGGTGGTATCGTAGGGAAAGATATGAAACCAACAGGTGAAGTTGGTTTGATGGTAAGATATGATTACATTTACAAAAACAACTTACAATAAGAAATGGAATTCAAATTAAAGAGACATAACTTTATTCCCAGAAGAAAGAAAACCAGAGAAGAGGAAGAATGGTTAGAAAAGGTAATGCGACAACAAGAAAGAAAAAGATTAAGAAGATTACAACATGGAACTCCAAGACCATTGTTTAGAATAAGAACATTATCAGAAGGAAATGGATAAGGAGAAGGAATACAGGAAATTCTTACTAAATAAATACGATATAACATTGGAATCAAAGTTCATGGGAATAAATCAATTAGAGACACTAATCTCACTCAGAGACTATCTAAGATATTTTGAAATAGGTGATGTGAAATATGAACATATATGGCCAATAACATATCAGGAATTTATAGAATGGGAAATCTGCTGTATACCAAGAATGTTAAGAAAAGTAAAACTACAATAAGAAATGGAAGGAAGATATAGAGAGGGGTTTCGTAAATATAGACAATGGGTAGAAAGTATGAACGGATGGGAAACGGTCTTTTGTGGTTATGGATGGGAAACATTTGTTTATTACTGTGAAATGGATGGCCGTTTTTATGACAGATGGATTAAGGAAGATATTAAACCAATACAATATATAGAAAAATTTAAATTACAATAAGAAATGAAGATAATAAGAGAACCAAGATATAGAGAAGATTTCACACATGTAGTGGAATATGATGGGGTAGAATATGTGAGAGATGAGTGTATAATGAATAAAGATTTCCATATAATCAAATGGTACCTATTAGGTGATGAAGAAGAAGAACTCGTGGCTTATTACTCAAATGGACAATGGGGTAAAGATGGGTTCTTAGGTGATAATAACCCAATACCTGAAATAGAACAAATATTCCTGGACAAATATTTGATTACAACACAAAGAAAGAACTATCATTATGAATAAGAAATGGGAACAGCAATATTATTAACACAGGAAGAAATGATGGACTTACTACTAAGTATTAATCCATTAGAATTACAATAGGAACGGTCGGAAAGAAAGGGGTCGGGGATTGTGGACGGGATCCGTTGATCGGAAATATTATCCACATAATGGATAATAAGAGATAAATTCATTATATTTGTAGAACCAAAGGAAGTTTCTATAAGAAATGGGTTAAAGAAGTTATGGAACCATTACCATACATAAAGAGATTAAGAATAAGATAAGAAATGGAAGATAATTTACAAGAGGCACTAAAACGTGGTAAAGGTATTGTATTAATTTGTGTACAAACAGAATGTCCACACTGTAAGAAAGATTTCCTAACTGATATAGGACATCATTGTGGATATGATGCAGTAGTAGATTATTCAATAAAGACAGACTGTTATGAGTGTTGTCAACCAGTAGAAAGGGTAATACAAAATGAAGAGATAAAAGATATCAAATTCATGACAGTGGAAGAATACGTAGATATGACATCAAATAAGTTTTTAGAAAATTACAATAGGAAATGATTAAAAAGAATCTGAAGAAACATAGTATAAGAAAAATTTATTCTGTTACATGTGAAGATATAACACATAGAGAATCTTTGGATTGGATTAAGACCATGATAGTAAGAGGATATAATGTAATAGATTTTAGAATAGAAACTTATACAGGAGAATGTCCAGCACTCTATAATGAGAAAGTAAGATGTGTAGTAGAATACAATTAGAAATGGAATTCAAATTAAAGAGACATAGTTTTAGTAAGAAAGAACAAAGGTCTAAAATATATGAACATGTAACTATGGAGTTTATAAATACAATACTAAATTATATAGAGAGAGAACAAGGATGGAGTCTGGTTGGTAAGATGATATTGGAAAGGGGATTTAATGTTAGTACATTGGAGAAATACTACTGGTGTAGAATAGATTATAGAATAGGAAATGAGGAATAAATTCCCTATCTTTGTATTATGATAGAAATGATAATAATAGGTTCAATAGTTCTCAACGTAATACAATTCTTAGTAATGAAATCTCTATCAGCAGAGAGTAAACCAATCGGTAAGAATAAGATTATCTATAAGGATAAAATTGTCTACAAAGATAAGATAGTAAATAAGGAAATCCCTGTAGAGAAAATTGTCTATAAGGAAAAGATAGTCTATGTAGACAGACCAGTAAAGACAATAGAACATTCATTCATTGAGAAACCTGAAGTAAAGGTAAGTAATCAAAAGTTGGAATTAATGAAAGAGATTGAATTACTTAAGAATAAAAAGAACAGAACCAAAAAGGACAATGAGAACTTATATACATTGGAGATGGTAACAAAGAACATGAAGTAATGGAAAGAGTAATTTGTAAGAAGATTCCTAAGATTGATTATACAAAGAATTTCCGTATAGGAAAAGTCTATGAGGTATATAGATATATTGCCTGGGAACGAGAGTGTGTTGATATATTGGAAAGGGGGAACAGAATACTCTGGATATGGAAGGAAAATATGGAAGAATGTTTTGAACCGACATTACTACGTACCATAAACCCTACTCTATTACGATCTTAATTCAGTAAATGTGTGGAAGATGTAGATCCATACAATAGGCAACGCCCGCTGCCAATTAGTATAAATTTCTCGATCTTGGAATACTCGGTGGTAAATAATGGGGAAAAGTGGTGGATTGTGTATATGAAGAGATTGCCACGTATAGAAAAGACAATAGGAAATGGTTGATTATGTAAGGAAACCGTAAAGGGAACTGACCCTCTTGCGAGTTATGACTCAAATTTTACGGCAGCGAATGGGGAATTCCCTGGAGAGAAGGGACAGAGAGTGGGAAAATAGGGTGTACCGTAACCCATGTTTAACTCATCTTAGCGACTCTGCGTAATAGCCATACTAATAGGGTGATACAAACGCCCACCATTACTAATACTCCTGTTTCTAAACTTAATATTTCCATACTACAAATATAAGAATTTTATTTTATACTATCAACTATTTTTATGGGTTAATTTTTTATAACAAGTGTACGTTTTCTAGTTGGTAGGAAAGTATTAAAACCAGCCAAGTCAATGAAACTACAACACCTAAATACGCTGACATACTTCTTCTTCACTTTTTTATATGTAGGCATTGATACACCTTGTTATTTTTTTTATTTGTTATGTCTATTGCGTTAATCTAGTAGTTATACACAATATTAATTTATGATTTCCGTTGTTTTGTTTATTCCGTTAATACACGTACCAACAGAACCACCTTGTGTGTCGCCTTGTCTAATAGGTCTATTAACAAAATGTGTGGTGTATTTAACACCGTTTTTTATTTCTGTTTTTGTTTCTGTGATAAATTCTTTTACTGATTCCATTTGTTTATATTTTATAAATTAATACTGTGTATAACAAAGTGTAAAAAACATTAAAACGATTGTTTATCATCGACTCTAAATGTCATTCCCATATAATACAAAGATACGGATAATATAATTAAAAAACAAATAATATTTTCCGCAATAGGAAAATATAAGGCACACTTGGCGCTGTCTCCAATCGACTCTGGTACTCTCACGCTGATGGCCATCAACAATACAAATGTACGGAATACTTTTGACACTACCAAATAAAATGGTTATCTTTATCGTATGATTATAAAAGATGTTATGGGGTTTTGTTTTGGTATAGGATTGGCTGTCACATCAATCACCATACTAGTTAACGAGATTAAGAAGAGCAGGAAGAAGAATGTATCAAATAGGAGATAGGTTTAATAACATGAGACATGATAGCTACATGACCGTCATAGACAAAGTGGCTGATAGAGTCTATAGACTAGGTGATGTACCATTCATTAGACACAAGTACTTCCTTAAGGGTAAGACATCAGGTAAGACCATCTGGGTTTATGATGATGACATAGAGGGTTGGCTAGAGAGAGGTGTACTATCTATACGGGAAGAAAGTATAGAACCAATCAAACACTTAAGACCATTAACATTCTCAACGACTATGTAATCTCCAACGACTAAGATAGACATAACAACATAGCAAATAGATTTGTCTATATCAAATGAATTGTTTATCTTTGTATTAAAGATAATAATATGGAAGCGAATGTTATAGTAGGAATCTCAGTAGGTACAATCCTAATCGTATCAGCTGTCATCGTGAAGGTGATGGACAACAGAGAGAGGAAGAGGAAAGAGTTTATGGAGAGGATGAAGCAGTACAATAAGCCGAAGTTCACTGGGACATCGGCCAAACCAATTAATAGTAGACTATTGAGGCGAACGTAAGAAATATACAGACAAGATGTCAGGCTGGCAGGGTCCCCATACCATGGCCCCCTCCCCCCTGCGCATATCCCCCCTCCCCCTGGCCGGGACGTGGGGAGCCCCCAATAGGGGGGTTCGGATACGTTTTCAGATCAAAAGTGTAAAAAAATTTTGGGGTAAAAATTTCTGAAAATAGCGTTCTACTCTATATAGGGTCAAAAACCCAAAAAAAATTTCGGGAAAATTTTTCCCAAAAAAGTGGTCTCAATAAAATAATTTTCGTATCTTTGTATATAAGGTTTATGGTTCAGAATGTAAGGGACTAAAAAACATTCGAGTTATCCAATTCCACCTATAAGGAATTTAAAACTAAGTATAGTCTTTTCTATATGCAAGAACGTGAGATAGAGTTTCAAGAGGTCTTAAATAAGTTAGGTGCTGGGTTAACCAAGGTTCCCTATCAGAATGGTGATTTATCGGATGTCGGTAATGAGGTCGGATTTATTTTAGGTTCCATACTCCCCAAAATGAATGAGGAAGAAATTAGGGATTTCATTATGGGATTTCGTCATGGGGTTTCATTAACTAACGGTACACATTAAGATATGGAGATAGGTAAACGATATAAGTTCAGGGAGAGGGTGGAAAACCCTAACCATAAGATAGGTCTTCTTGCCAATAAGGAATTTTACCTTACGGGTATTGGTCGTATCATGTACATTATCAAGTTATAGGTACTTCACGTATTCGTACCCTACCCAAGGGGTTTTGGGATATCTATGTTCAAGGTGAAGCACCTGATATTATTCAGGGTGATTCCAAATTGGTTTTTAAATTTATATAATATGAAAAAAATAGTAATATCAATTGGACTTATTATGTCCATCGTCTCTTGTTCAGTATACAAGGGAAAATTAACTTGTGAAGAATACCATAAATGGTCTACCAAGAACGACACCATTTACTATAGTAATAAATCTGTTGCTGTCTATGACCACTCCGAGTTTGAGTTAAATCCTTCTCATGGTAAACATGCCAAACCCATTCAAGAGTTATCGATTACCCAACTTAGTTTTGAGGTTCAAACGGATAATCTTATTAAGTATGTTCATACCATTCATCCCAAGCAGAAGGTTGAGATTGTTGTACCTAGACATTAATTCATTATGTTAACCTATATTTTCATATTCATCTCACAGGTCTTATTTAATATTTTTAAAACTTATGAGATTAAATATACTTACGAGAATAAAATTATCCCATTACTTTTAAATACAGTTTTTATTAATTTGGTTAGTATATCCACAACCTATTTTTCTATAGAGGGTCTCTTAAATGGTAACTATACTGTTATTATTGTTTATATATGTGGAAGTGTAATAGGTAAATGGATTGCTATGACTAAAATCCCTAATTATCGATTTAAAATATTTAACTTTTTAAAAAAACAATAAATGAATATTCTTATTGGTAAGACATATCGATTTAAAAGTGGGCCTTCATCTTTGAAGGAAGAATTAAAGGGAAAGATTTTTAAAATCCTTACAAGAAGTACGATGGAAGTTTATAATCAGGATGGTTCTCTCGTCCTTAATGGTGATGGACAACCTTTCTTTATGTATCATAATGGTCGTTCTGTGCTTAAACATATTGATTTCTCTTATGTTGGTATTGAACCTATTACACATCTAAAGAAATTTTCCTTATCCTAATTAGTGTGTTCACTACGAATACAATGATGTGGATTGATTTTCGCATAGCCGGATCCCGTACCGTTTTCCCCCGACCCCCTTTTTCCTGAATTTCTGATATTTATTGTTAATGAAATACACCATTGATGATATCCCCTATTTGATCGGTTTACACTTTCGTCTTAAGAGAGATGGTGAACGTAAATGGGATTATCTTATTCACTCATATTATGATGGTCATGTCTTTATTGACTGGCCACATCGTTATAAAGGTGAAGATATGGCTGACTATGATGTGGAAACTTTTCTTAATTATATAAATGATACTTGGATTATAACTGATTTGCCTACTGTTGATATTTCTTCCGTTATAAAAGAAACAATTAATGAATCTAATGACGCAGTAAAAGAAAGGGGTATAATTTTAAAATTCGATCCCCGTCCCACTTCTGAACAGGAAGAAATGATTTACGATAGGTTGACAGAAATGTTTCCTGGTATTAAATGGAGTAGTGGTAATAAACTCAACAGTAGAAGTTATTCCTCTATTAAATTAAATACTATTTTTATTGATTCTAGGAAAAGTGTAACTTGGGGTACTGGTAATGATGCTGAACATGAAATGAAAGACACACCAAATTATTGGGAACTTTATGATGGTTGGGATTATGTTAACGGTACAACCACTTCTGAAATTTTTGATACCCTGTATAAACAATTATATGAATCTGAAAATGATTACAGTTTCTTAAGAACTCAAGATATTCTTGGGTTACAGTTTTATCACCCTACAGAATATGAGGAGACTGGAATTTTTTATACTATAGTTGATGATGACGGTGAAGAACTTAAGATTAAATGGGAGGGTGCTAAGGGTTCTTTAGAATGGGATGATTTCATTGGTGATTTAAATAGGGGATTTTATTTTATTAAAGATGATAATATTAAAACAACTATTGATAATTTTAATAGATTATTTGAATCTGAAGGTGTAAGAACAATTCATGTTGGTGACAATGTTTATGTCCCATCATGGGAACAAATTGGAACAATTTTAGATATTAGTGGTAGAAGTGGTATATATAAAAAGATTACCGAAATAAAACCTGGTGAATGTACCTTTGGTGTAGTATTTCATATTAGATTAAATGAAACTGGTAGGTGGGTTTATTTAAGTAGAGGTCAATTTGAGTTTTCTAAGATGAGTTCGGATGATGCCTTTAGTAAACTATATGAATCTGAAGAAGATTTTGAATGGGCTAAACAATTGATTAACACACCAATCACTTTAGGTTATTTATGGGAAAAAGATGCATTAGTAAAAGGTGATGAGATTGCCTTATACGGTGAAGTTAGGGATAGTAAAAAATTATTGTTTAATTTAACTGGTGAGGAATTTAAAGTTGACCGAGTTACCTATAAAAGAGATGTCTATAGTGGGAATGGTACGGGTGAGATTGACAATATAATATTAGAATGGTTAGCTTCATTATCAGATAGACCTAATAATTGGAGAACCGCATCAACTGGTAATTATTTTCTAGTTCATTTCTCTACAATTGGAACTGATGGTATATTAAGAGTTAAATATATAACCCCACCCCAAGAAAATCTTAAAGAATCTGAAGAAGACGAGTTTGAATGGGCTAGAGACATTACCCCACCATCTAACGTAGATCAAAATTTATGGGTTGTATTAAGAAGAGGACATTACTATCCAGAAAACATCACGTTATGGGATTATTTCAATATCCCTGGGGTTAGGGAATGTATAATTGGTCAAGATCGTAGTGGAGAACCCCAAGGTGATCGAAAATGTATTGATGAACTATATAAAAAGGGTATATTAGTTATCCCAGATGATGGTGATGAATGTTATCATGATACTAAGTTATGGACAGAAGATATCTACTTCGCCGATAGTTTACCTGTTCACCATATGATTCGTGTTAAAGACGGTGGTCATTTTGTTATGACAAATCAAGGTGTTAAACCTATCAAGTAATTCCTAATTTTTATTTATCTATTTCTTCTAATTTGTTTATCTTTGTATATATGAATGATGAATTGATTATGGTGCCCATACCCAAACATTTATTAACCAAGGGGTTAACTTTGGGTGGGTTTTTACAGAAGGTTAGAAATGGCATTCGCCTTAATGAATATCGTTTGGTTACCGAACAAGATTTCAAATATATCCTAAAATGGGTTTTGAGTGGATACCAGTTGAACCTTATGTTATTGTTAATGAACAAGGTGAGATTGATGATTTATATGCTTTCTTAGTTAATGGTCGTTGGTCTATTGGACGTTTTGACGATTTATTAGGTGTCGGAATTAAACGTGTTGAGTTGGTTAAACACAGACCCGAAGAAATTGATGTTGATTTAATTAAACATATTCTCAATATAAAATAATGGAGATAGGTAAAACATATCGTTTAAATGATCACGGATCTATTTCATCTAGATTTCACGGTAATACAATTTTAGTAACTAGAATAGAAGAAAGAGGTGTTGGTAACCGTGTTTGGTTTACATTTCCTGAAAACCCAATGGTTCCTCAAAAATGTTTTAGAGTTGAGAGGTGGAACGACTATGTCATCGGTGCTGTTAGCCCTACTAAATGGGCTGGTAATATTTTAAAATTCAAATTTGTATAGTTATGAGATTACGTGTTGGCGATATAATATTTTGGTCTGGTGGTACCTATGAAATCACTGATGAATCTTATGTTGAAGGTGAAGGTAACCTTACGTATAATAAAGTTAATATGATTACACCACCACAAACTTCTGACGGTTCATCATTACATAGTATCAATCTAAATTATAACCATATTGAATGTGGTTCTTTCTACGTAATATCTAGTAAACCCCAAATCGAACCTAGATGTTCTTTTTCCAAAAGGTTTCAAATGACCTAACACCCCTTTCCGTTTTCCTGAATATTTATTGTTAATGATATCTGCCTTTTTCGATAGAGATACAATATTAACTTTCAACCCACCACTATCTGGTAATGAGGGTATTAAAATTATTGATTTATTGTTTGATAGTAATGAACGTAAAAACTATAAAAGTTATGATTACATAAGAGACATCATGGTTAATACTGAAGATAGTATTGGATATATTAGAATATACGATAACTATATAACCCAGTTCACACTATACGATTATCGTGAGGGTACAGATAATGATAACTTAAATGATAGGCTTGAATGGTTTGAAGGTAACGGATATAGAATGCTTGATGGTTATAGTGTCATCCCAGATGTTAATCAAGCTTTTGATAAACTATACGAATCTGAAGATGATTTTGAATGGGCAAAAGATGTTATTAATGGGTATGACGGTTTAAAAGGTAAGCCTTGGCATATTGATTTTGATACCGATGAAGACTTCATTGAAATACAAAAATGGTTATTCAAACAAGGATTTAGATGGGGTGAACAAGGTACGAAGATTGAAAAAACTAAAGGGATAAGGTCTATACAATCTATCTGGCCTGAAAATATTGAAGATCAAACACTAACACGTTCAGCTAGTTGGCCTTATCATGATTCTTTAGGTGTATCAGTAAGTAATAAGCTAGGTAAACCAATACATATTATATGGTCAGATTTTATAGGCCGAAAAAATATTAATGAAAATAAAATGGAAGATCCAAAAAGTTTATTAGGACTAGAATTTACACTTGCTGATGAAGATTCTGTGGGTAGTTTTATTGTTTACACAATAGATTCAATAAAAGAAGATTTTAAAGGAAGACCGATTATTGGTGTATCGTGGATTCATAACGGTAAAAACCAAAGTACCACTTACAATTTACAATCAGTATTAAATCACCTAGAAAGGGGTGTCTGGAAACTCTATACTGGTGATGTTTGGAACAAGTTAGACGATTAAGAATTTTTCTTAAAGTTATATTTTAATAACCTAAAATTCATTAACTCTGGTATTGTCCGTTTTCCATCCCACTTACCAACAATGTTTTTTTCACGAACAAACCAATATTTTTTTTCATCTTCTAGTTTAGATATATTATCTTCCCCTATTAAACCTATTAATTCATCCATTACCATTAAATGGTAATCCCAACCTTCACGGTATTCAACTAAATAATACGGTTCACCATATTCTTCCCATTTAAGTATTCCATCTGGAATTGCTACCACCACTTTCCCATTGACGGATTCATCAATTGGTGATAAAACTTTAAATGAAACTTCCTCCCCTTCTTTATATCTCATTTGTAAATCATTTTGTGTGTATCATACCCATATTTTTCTAAATTTTCTTTACGAAACTTAGTATACCAATCTGACAAATGAACGTTCCATTTAGTATAGAGACTTTTTAAAATAATGGAATCGTCGGACATATCTTGGGGTTCTAAATTAAATTCAGCTATAAAAGTAATCTTATCTTCTGGATTAAGTTCACCGTCTGATTCAATAATTTTAATTCTCTTCAAATCAACATACTTAAACTCACTACCATTATGAACACTTATGATACAGCCATTAGCAATCTCAAGTCCAGTTTCAGTTATAAAAACAACTCTAGCTCTTAATTTAACTTTTTGACCTTTAGCTATTTTATGTTGACTTTCTTTTACTTTAACAATATCACCCACATTAATCATATATTAATCTTAGGTATTATTATTTACTATATCAATATTATATATTTATTATTGATATGAGTAATTATTCCATAAAATCATTATACGATGTTGTTAGATTTAATATCCTATTGAAGGATAAAGATTTAGTACGCTTCACTCGTACTATGCATAGTCTTATTCGTGAAGACTTTGAGAAAATTAAATTAAGAACCCACTTAAGCTTTTATGATATCACAAAGGTATATGAAAACTATACAATTGTTTATATGATAATTAGTGGATTATTAAATAAGGCTAAAATTTCTAAATTAGATGAAAACAGCCTTCGTGAAATCACCGATTTATATCTCACAGATGAATTAAGTAAAACCACACCAACACCACCAACACCTTCATCATATAATGATGAAGATTGAAGATTTCGATATATTTATATACAATGGAAAGTCAAAATATAAAATACATCATTCTTGAGCAACTATTAACTGAAAATAGGGTTGATGATGCTAAGGCACGTTACAAATGTATACCACCAATGCTTATTGATTATATGGCATCTAAGGATCCGTCTGGAAATAACAAATATCTAATGTGGATGACTAAGATGTTATGGGAGGGTGAAGATATTGAAGGTTATGATGGTTTTAAACAAGAATTCGGAGGGGAAAAACCAGGTTGTTTAAGTGATTTTAACAATCCAATTTGGTCTGACGTGGATAGGTTTAATAGAAACGGTGGTTTTTGGGTTAAAACTTTTATAGAACCTTTAATAGGAATCACAAAAGATTTCCATCAATATGGTAGAGGTTTACAAAATAAGGATATAAATTCTTACACGTATGATTCACTTAAAAACGCATTAGGTCCTATTATAATTAAAGCTTCTGAAAAGGGGTTGGCTAAAGATGTTGAGAAAATATACGAGGATGAAGACTGGTTATTTATTTCACCAAAAACACATCAAGCATCTTGCGTCTACGGTTCTAACACTAGATGGTGTGTAACCATGAGAAATGACCCACAATATTATCAAAGATATACAAAAGATAATCATTATCTAATTTTCGTAATTAAGAAAAAAGTAAATCAAAAATGGGCAATCAATACTGATATTAAATTAGATACACCATCAGAAGATATTAAAATAGAGTTGCCTTGGCATAAAGAAATCGACACAAGAGTAAATCCCACAGAAACTGATAATGGTTTAAAACCTAGAGAAAGGTTTCGTGGTGCTGCACAACAAAAAAGAGCAATACAAAATATTAAAAGACAATACGAGTCAACTAAAACTACATATTGGGAGGCTGATGATGATGAAATAGATTGGAATGAATTTATCGAACAGTCTCAGTTACCAGAAAAGTTACAAGGATTATTGAAAGCAATACAAAGAAAAGTTGAAATTTCCGTTGCTAGAAAAAAGAAGGGTGAGATACCTTATGAGGTTAACCCAAACCCTGTCAGATTAAAAAAAGGTGATAAAGTAAAACTTTTGGTTAGTGGATATGGTTATTATAGAGGTGATGAAGGTTTCGTTGTTGAAACTTACAGTGGTGCACCAGGTAGGCAGAAAGATGTGGGTGTCACTAATGCTGGAACTTATTTAGTACACGTCCCTGGTAGAAAATCAACCCAAGGTTATAATCGATGGATAGGTACTGGTGAAAATAGGGTGATAACTGGTGTTGTATTGATAAATGGGGCTTATTTACAAAAAATAGTACAACCCAAAGGAAGAAAACCAAAGACAACGTAATGAAAAAAATTATATTAACAGAGACACAATTAAGTAAAGTTAAAAAACATTTATTAGAAGTTAAACTTCGTTCATATGTTTTTGATTGGGATGATAATATTCTTAGAATGCCAACAAAAATTAAGATGGACAAAAACCAAAACGGTAAGTGGGTTCCAGTAGATGTTTCTACTGAAGAGTTTGCTAAGGTTAGAAGTAATCCAGAATATAGAGTGAGAAATGGTAATCCAGAAGAGGCGTTCTCTGATTTTAGAGATTATAAGGCTTTTTTAAGAGATACTGAAACAGCGATTCATCATGAAAAATTTGCACCAAGTTACAAGAAATTTATTGAGGCTTTAACACACGGTAACTCTTTCGCTATTAATACAGCAAGAGGTCATGAACCTAAAGCTTTAAAAGACGGTGTTAAACTTTTTATTAAAATGGTTTTAACTCCTGAAGAGAAAAAGATGATGATTAAAAATCTTCAAAAAGAATTACCGGCTAATTTAACTAAAGGTCTTAATGGTGAACAACTAATTGAACTCTATTTAGATGAGAGGGGTGAGTACTACCCAGTTTCTTCACCAGAATTTGGTGAGAGATTTGGTCTCGATGTTAAAGGGGGTTCTTCGAACCCTGAACACGCTAAACAAGTTGCTATCGAACATTTTGTTAAAAAATTAATTGATGGTGTAAAATCACATATGGTGGGTGGTAAATATAGAAAGATTTCCCTTGGGTTTTCTGATGATGATATTAAAAACGTTAAAGCTGTTGAAAGTTTTATTGAACATCAATTAAAGAAGTTACACCCTGAAGTTCATTTTGTTGTTTATGATACATCTGAAGGTGGTAAGAAAAAGCTTGTAATCGAAAAAGATTAATGGAAGTTTCCTTAAAAATATTATTCGAATCCTTATTAAACGAAGGACGTACTAAATCTATTATAGATAAATGGTCTAACTATGTTGTACCAGGTCACGAAGATAGGGGTCCATTAAAAAATGAAGATGATTGGTCACATGTTATTAAAACAGTACAAGAAAAAGACCCATCTGGTACTGGAAAATATCTTGATTATATTTTAAGTCAAATAGTTTCATCTTGGACTGATGACTTAAACGGTGGATATGACGATATATCGAGTATTGACAGCCCAACTACTTTTATTTTAAACTTAGTAGATTCTTTCCATAAATTTTCAGAAAGAAACCTTATTCAAAATAAAGACATTTACAGTCCTGAATATAAAGATATTACGGTTTTAAGGAGTGCTATTAATCAAGCCACAAATAAACATATAGAAATTACTAAAGAAAAAGAGTTAAAAGGATCTGCTGACAAAATCTATCAAGACAGTAGATGGGTTGTTATGGTACCTAAAACTCATGAAGCATCTTGTCATTATGGAGCTGGTACCAAATGGTGTACAACAGCAAAAGGTCAACCAAGTTATTTCAAACAATATACATCTATTAACGGTGGAAATGGTGTTCTTTTTTATATTTTAGATAAAACAAGAAAAGAAGGTACACTTTATAAATTAGCTATTCACAAAACATTTAATCCTGGTAGGGAAGTAGGTGAGAATACCGTAGGAACTGGTACTGAAATGCCAACGTTTAGATACTATTACACACCACTTCTTCCAGCAGGTGGTCCTGGTACGGGTTATGATGAACAAGATAGTCAAGTTAATTTAAATTATATCATGCCACTTCTCCCAAAGGAGTTAGGTGAGGCCATAGACAATTACTATAAAATGGTGTTAGATAAACTTAACAACAAAAGGAAATCTGAGGCTATAGAAAAAATATTGGGTGAAAAGAATAATCAAAAAACATCAGAAGAAAGATTTAGAGAGTTACAAAAAGTTTTTGTTCCATATATTATTGAAGAATATGGTTTTTATGATTTATTTGATGAAATCCTAGGTGATACAAGTATTTATAATACACAATTTAGAAATGTTTATGGTAGATGGTCATATATGACATATCAAGAAGGTAGATTCCAAATCTATCCAGATACCTCATATCAGGGTGGTGTCGTGGAAGAAGAACCCATCGAAGATCATGGTTATTTTATTGAAGGTAAAATATTCCCCGATGAGAATACATTTTTTAGTTGTCGTTTATATAAAACTAAAGAGGGTGGTGGAACTGGGGTAGTAGAAGATGCGGATCCAGTTTCAGATTTAAAAGAAATGAGTATAATTTACCTTTACTCAAGATACCCAATAAATAGGTTCTTTACTAAATTTTCAAATTTAATTAATACCGAATCACGTGTCGGTATTAATAGATTATTTGAAGTTATAAATTGGGATGCTAAAGCAATGATTTCACGTATAACTAACATAACTGATGGTGATGATACATCGGTGTTAATGGAATTTCTTTTAGACAGATTTACGGAGACTTTTGAAAAGACCGCTTTTGATGTGTTATTTAAGAATCATGTACCAACAAAAGATGGTTCTATTCTTTGGAGACCAGTAAGTTCACATTCATCCTATAAGTTTGAATATCCGGCCTCTGAAACTAGTTTAACAAAAAGATTTTTAGATTATTTAATTGCTAACCCAACAGGTAAAACACCTGAAGAATTCTATCAAGAAGTACTGGGTGGATCACGTCGACCAGCACATAATAGTACATTCTTTAGTTCTATCAAAGATGCGGGTCTTGTAAGGTCAGAAAGACGTGGTAGAAAGTTTGTATACTTCATTGGACCAAGTTATGAGGCCTGGACTCAAGGAAGACTTAAGAGGGTTTAAACGAATTTAAAAGGTTTAATAGTATTTCCAATGTTACCATTTATAATAACATCTTTAATTGCTTGAGTATATCCATGATTTAAAGATTCTACAAAACCTTCAACGGTTTTAATATCCTGACCTGACGCACTAAAATCTTGAAATCTTTCACCTTTAAATGAGAGGAAACCACTAATGTGTCCCCTATTATTATCTTCAATAACAATTTCATAGGGTTGAATTTTCCACAACCCATCGTCGTTTTGATGAAGGGAGCCACTGCCGACAACCTTGTCTAAAAATTCTTTGAGTTCCATTAGATGATGGTACCTTTTTTGGCCTTAGTATCTTCTAACCAAATCCAAACTTTAGAAATCATATTTGAATGGTTGTAAGCTCTAAGGGTAAATACCCAGGTAATAAAAGTGGTTACAAATGCCACGATTTGAATTGTGTTTTGTTCAGGACTTACAAACATACTTGATACAATCACATATGGTAATCCAATTAAAACTAAAAATTTGAAAAAAGTAGAGACTTTCTTTAAGATTAAGGTCTTCTTTAAACTTTTAACGATGTCGTTATAGGGGTTGAAATCTTGATTCATATCTTTCTTATTTATAGTACAAATATATAGATAAATATTTGATGGGCAAAATTAAATCCTTTTATTTAATTTTTATGATTGTAACAACAATTTGGGCAATGACAAACGCTACCATACCCCATTTTATAAACTTAAAAATTCTATCTACCTTTCTAAGTCTCCTTTCGTGGTCTCTTTGTAGATTATCAAATCTTGTACTAAAATCATCTAACACTCGTCTTTCGTAATCCATAAATTCATGTCTACGTCTATGACGCTCAAGTCTGAGTTGTTCTATGTGATCTTCCATATTTAAAGGAGGTTCAACCCAATCTATTTTCTTAATTTGTACTTCTTTTAAAGTTCTAATATGTTTTTTCTTAATAATATCCATTAGTATAAATTTTCACTAAACAAACCAATTTTTTCGTTTACACCTTCACCATCTAATAATTGGTTAGCATTTCTCGCTATTTCAAGAGCCTCTAATCTATCAACATATCTATCCAGGTTAGTTAAAAACCCTTGTTCTTCAGTTCTCATTAACTCCAAACCTTTTTCATCATAAGGAAATCCTACTATCTGTGCAAAGGTTTGAATACAGTTATGATGTCTACGACCGCAAACCACAAAACCTGTTTCAATATTTCTAGGACTAAATGTGTGTTTCTTACCATCATTGTAGTAGTTGGCCGCACATAAAATATATTCTTTATTTTCCATCTTTTATAAAATCAAATTTTTTTAATACCTCAAATTGTTCTTCACTAATTTCTTTGAAACTATCACCAGCAGGGACAGATATACTGTCACCAATTCTGTAGATATTACGGTAATGGCTAGAAATAACTTTACCTCTAATCTTACCAAAAAGTTTACGACCTTTTATTAGGTACGTACCGTTAAAATACAACTTCTTTTTCATTATTTATTTTCTAATTTTTTTAATATTAAATCTAGTGCCTCTTCATCTCCCTGACGGATTTCTTTTTCCATCTTATTTCTTCTACGTGTTAATATACGTTTAAACCTTTCTAATACATAACTACCATAACCCTCATTGAACCAAATATCATAATGATATCTAACTTCTTTACCGTTAATATCTTCATTACCAATTATGTTGAAGATATATCCGTTTGAGTTTTTAGAAATTGTAACAAAAACTGATGGTTCGTTATTTTCATTAAATTTTTTAATGTAATATTTTTCACCAACCTTTTCATCGACTCTAGGGTTAATTAACATTTCAGTGTCACCATCACGCATTAGAGTTAAAGTTATCTTCATCGTTCTATCTTGAACCCTACTAAGTTCAGATAAATTAACTTTTGACCATTTGGCTCTAACAGAAAGTCTTGCAACTCTATAATAAAACCAACGATTAATTTTATTCATAAGTGTCCTCCCAAGTGTCAGATTCAAATGTATAATTTAAATTTTGATCCCAATCCCAATCATCAGAAATGAGGTTATAATTAATAACACCTGTAACTGGATCCACAAAACTTCTACCCCTATAAGAACCATATTCTCCCGATTCATAACCACCACCATATAAATTTTGTACCATTTCAACACACGGGTTATTATTCGGATTACTCCACCTTGGAGACATATCAATCCCAACTTCACCATATAATGTCGCAAAATCAAAATTAGGGATTACAGGCTTTTTAATAAACTGTAATTTCTCTACACGATATTTTATCAACTTCTTTTCCATTTAATTCTTTAAATCTTCTTTCAATATGATTTTCAAAAGTTTTGGAGTAGACTTGTCTATCCATATGCTTATCCAACCAAAACCCTAACATCCTTGAAGCACCCTTTAATTGTTCAATAGTTTTACAACTATTAATCACATCAAGTACTTTATAATAGTCCGACCAAATCTCTAACATTAACTTAAAAATTTAAGTATTTTATCTTTAAGGCCACTTTGTTTAATACCTTCCATTTGTCTTGGGCAATGAGCAAAGTTTTCTAACTCAAACATATCTAAATCATCAATAGCAACCCAATGTGTTACACCCAATTTTTCTACGTTATCCTCTAACCAGGCCTTAACCTCATTAACTCTACCACCACCTAAATTCATAGCGTTAGTCGGAAACATAGGTGTCTGATCGAATGGTGCTTTAATAACACTATTCAACTCTGTGAAGATTTCTTTTATTTGGTCCATGGTATAGTAATATTTCCAATCGGAAGATAATACCATTTCAGCACCAGTTTCACTTAAGATTTCATTTAAAACTTTTACAGCTTTCTTATCGAAAGGATAGGCATCCCATTTATTGTCTCTACTCATATTCCAGCAGGGAGCGGTAGCCAATACACCATCAATATCTATAAAAATAATTTTCATATTACAAATATAATCAATTTTTTAGACATTTCTACCATTTTCGTAGATATGTTTTAAAACTGGGAACCTAAGACTAATGCCACCTTCTTGATTGTGAGTTTCTTCAAAGTATTGTACGGTAATTGTTTTACCAACAATCTTACTTGGGTCTTGGTGAAATTCCATTCGTTGTTCCATACTAAACCCACTACCAACACCAACCTCAAACCCTTTATGTTTAATCATAATCTGTGAGGTCATAGTTTCAGTAACTTCTTGACCTTCTACTAATCTACGAATCGGTCCGAAGGTTATTCCTTCTACAACATATTCAGCGTCATGAAATTTCTTAGCTTTTAAAAGGTCTTTACTACGTTTACCCTTGTAACCAACATTCTTACGTAACATAACACCTTCCCAACCACCCTCATTGGCCATGTCAATCCATTCTTGAAAATGTTTGATGTCACGAATTCGTTCTTGTGGTAGGTATTCAACAATACTATCAAAATGACTAATAGTATCTAAACGTTCAGATAGTTTACGAATACTTCTTTGATTATAAAATTCAGTTAAACTTAAACAGTCAAATATTTTATACTTAACATTTTGAATGGTATGATCCTTTCTACGGATTTCTTTCATGATGGATTGAAAATCTTCGTCACCTTTTTCATCAACCATACAAATTTCACCGTCAAAAACAATACCCCTAACTTTATACGATGAGAAAAACTCCTCTATCTTACCGAGTGTTTCAAAAATCTTACCTTGACGTGAAAACGAAGTTACTTTACCGTTTTCATCAATAACAACGATACAACGAACTCCATCGAGTTTACGAGAAACATACCACTCTTCAGTCTCGAAGTTTACCATCTCAGGTTCAAATTTCTCTGCCAAGGCAACGTCAAATGTCGGAATGGTATTGGGTACTGCCTTATTAATTAAACTCTCTCCTACACGACATTTTAGGTCTTTATCGATAATGTTGTAAATAAGTTGTTTATGTTCTGGGTTTGCCATTATAAAGGTATTGATATTACCTATGGCCTCATGACCTGTTATTCTACGTGTACGTAGTGCGTCTAATAAATCAAAAACATTCCAGTCAACATTTTGAATATGCATGTTTTCGAACTTCTTACAATTATCAGAAGTTACATGGAATTGATAAAACGGATTGTGAACATACATCATGAGTTTTTTAAGGTCACTGTCATGAAGATACTCTTGAAGAAATTCTTTTTTAATGTTAGAAGATGAATTGGTTTGTAACCTATCGACCAATTCTTGCATACGATTCAATATATTTCTCATAAAAACAAAGATACAAATTATTTATATAATATACAAATGTATTATTATTAGTAAATGGGTAAAGAATTAGAAGATAGAATTCGAGGGATAGTTGGTCTTTATAACTTTTATAAACATCAAATGAACACACCACAACGTATTGCTATATTAACTTTATGGATTGAGATTTGTGTCTCTAAAGAAGAATATGAAGTGGCTAGTGCCCTTCAAATAGAATTAGATAAAATTTTAACAGGTGAAGAGGAATATGTTATTTTACCACCGTCAGCACAATTTCAACCACCTTCCTTGGATGAAATGAAAAATAAAATCGGCACATCTATAGTCGACAAAACACCACACACACCAAAAATAAGATTTGTAAATTTATCCAACACAGGTAGTTTTACAGTATTTAATCTAACCTTCGGTATTAACTTTCGGTTTATACTCTTTAACGTTGGATTTATGAGAAAATAAAAATTACGTCAATAACGTATTAAAATTCTTACGATACTCTAACACAGACAATTCTTTGGCTTTGGCCTCGAACATAAGGTCTAAATCATAACCGTAAGTGTCAACTTGGTTACGTATATAGTCATGATGTGCACGTACATTTTGGTCATCACGTGGCTCTGATACATGAACAATAGGTGTGATACCGTCAGGCCATGTAGATATAGCTAACTGTAAAGCGTCATGGGTGGACATACCGCCACTATGACAGTTGTGGTGATGATAGTCAAATACAATAGGTATACCAGTATGTTCGTATATATACATAAGGTCGGCAACAGTAAACATATTTGGTTTATCGTCATTCTCAATAGTAAGACGAGCTTTGGTGTCATCATGTAATAAAGAGAAGTTATCGACCCAACGTTTAAGTGCGTCAGACTTGTTACCGTAAGCACCACCAACATGTATATTGATTTTGGAGAACGGAGACTTAGGTAAACCAAGCATATTCATGATATAGGCATGACGGTCAAGTTCGGCCACAGTTTTTGTAATAACATCTTGGTTTGGTGATGCTAAAACATTGAATGGGCCGGGATGGAAAGTAAGACGATGGTCGTAATGTAACGAATGTGTAATACGGCCAATACCAGAAAGTATATTACGAATAAGTTGAATGTCAGGTAGGTCATCAAATTTGTATTCTGACATCCACGGAAACATGTCAGAAGACATACGATAAAAATTAATATTATTACGTTGATTCCAATTAATAACTTGGAGTAAATCACGAACATTTTGGAGTGCTAACTCTGATGCGTACTTAACACCTTTGGAGTCAAAAGTACGTTTGACCATACCACGATTGGTGGTGATTTTTTGTTCACCTAGGGTCATATTGATACAAGCGTAACCTATTTTCATAATACAAATATAAGGATTTATTTTATATAAACAGTATTATATTTATATAATATGGAAGATAATTCACATATTAGTAAAGTTTATGTTCTTTTAGATGCTATAACAAATTCTAAAGCAAAGTATATTGAAGTTTCTACTAAAGAAGATAAACCAATTTTTAAAATTAAACTACTCGTAGAAGGTGAAGATATGATTGAACTTCTTGACGGATTTTTTGATAACGGTTTTAAAGTTAAACAAATCAGTAAAGAAGATTTTGACACATTTGAGGGTTATGAGACAATGCAATTTAATCTTTAATATATTCTTTTTTAAGATATTCAGATAAATCTAAAATTGTTCTATTCTTACCCATTCTATACCATTGTTTCTGATCATCTTCATTTTGTTCAGGTAAAATTAACCCACTTTCATTACCCGTATTAATCTCTTTCAATAGATTATTAATAAATGTATTAACATCTTTCTGCATACTATCAACATTACTTTTTGACATAATGTTCATCAATTCAATTTCCCACTTTTTCATATATTATTCTTTATTATCTTAAGTTAAGATATATTTATAATTAAATAAAGAGTAAAAATGAGTAGAAAAATTAGGCTCAATAAAAATAGTGTTACAAATATCATTAGAGAAAAACTAAGACGTGATGGTAGTGTTGTGAACGAATCTAAGATTGATAGAGCTATCAAAAAGTATCTTAGTGAACGTACAGAAGAGGCTGGTGAATTTCCAGAAGGAAGTGTTACCTCTTTTGGTGATGACACAAAAGAGGCATTTAGTGATATGGTTCATGGTTTGAACGATATCGTTGAAGATTTAAGAGTTATCCAAACAAAAGAACCAGATGTTTTAGTTGAAATACACCCTGAAGAACAGTATTCTGAATTTTATATGGAACAGTTAATCGAGGCCATAGAATGGGTTGTTGAGAGTTTAGAATACCTTCGTGATTTAGAAGATGGTGAACTTGAAGAATAACATTCAGTATTATAATTATAATGTTTATATTTTATCAAACATTAAATTATGATAGATGAATTATACGATTCAGTTTTAAGTATTACAAACCAATCGGGTTATATTGACAGAGTAGAACAGTTAGATGATGATAATAAGTCACTCCTACGTTGGTCATCCAACAATTTATTCAAACACAATTACAAATTACCACAACTTTGGTTAAAAAGGTATAACCCACCTTATCCAGTTATCGTATTTTCATACGATAGTCTTATTCGAGCACCTTTTTCTAATTTAATATCCGAAGAAGGTCAGTTGATTAATATTTATTAATATGGCAGTACAAGGACATAAAGAGAGAGCTTTACAACGTAGAGGGTTACACATTAAAGAAGCCTTACAAAGACGAGACAGTGTTAATGAATCTGCACAACAACGTAGAGGATTATTAATTGAAAATATAGATGCATTAACAGAATTATGTTCTAAAGAAACTGATTCCATTTATTGTGGGCTAAGAGATAAAATTTTAGAACTTGGACTTACGGAACAGAATGAGTTATTAGAAGATATTAATACTATTTATAATTTTTTCAAGGTTGATTTAAAAATCAATAATACAACGGTTTTTCGTAATGTAATTGAAACTATTTTAGGTTTAGATTATTTTGGTAACGCGATAAGAGTTTTAGCGTCAACCATGAAAAAGGGCCACGTTGTTTTAACTAGTGGTGAGGTTTTAGAGACAACTAAAAAATCTATTAGAGATGCATTACATAAATTACTGTCGTCTGGTGATGATTTTACATTAGAAAATATGGAAGAGTTACTAAAGAACGTTCGTATGATTGGACATCAAGAGTATGAAAGAAGTTTTGTTGGTGATAATTTTGAGTATATAGGTGGTAGCTGGCGTATGCCTAATCTTGATTTAGAAGTTAATTCATTCTGGAAATTAGTTCTATTAGTTTATAAGGGTAATTTAAAAGAAAATTTTCTATATAAACGTATTATAGATACTATAGTTAAAAATAAAGCTGAAATTTTTGAAACCGCTAAAGCTGATTTAAGGGTTGTCAATAATTTAAAAGTTGGGGACAAAGTTATTTTCCCTAAAGGATCTTACATAGAAGTTAAAAAAATGGACTACGCAACTGATAGTTACATGTCCGAATTTTATGCAATCTATAAAAATTCTGACCTAAAAACCAACCTAGAAAAAGAGGGTGTTGACGAAGAAAAATTTAGGTTTTTTTATAATAGAATCATAGATAATGTTTATAACTACCTTAAAGATGAAGGTAAATCTATTATTACTGAGGCTGAAAACCATATAAACGGTATTATGTACGATAAAAACATTTTAATCCCTCGAATTGATGAGAAGGGTCAAAAAAACTTTGAATTTTACTGGTCTAATAAAGGACAAAGAGATTGTTCTAAAGACCATAGATTATCAATTAGATTTAGACCGTTAAAAGAAAAAGTAGTGGGGTATGTTTATAATAATCAAACAAAAAGTGTTCAGCTAACACCACAAAGAGTAGATATTGATTTACAGAAACCAACACAAGGTATTAACTTTTGTTAATTACGATAAAGTTTAAACTTACTTTTCTTGTTAAAAATATTGTAGTTAATTAAAAGTACAATTAAATTTTTAGGGATGGTAACCCTTTTATCTTCTATTACAAAAAGTTTAGGTTTATTTTTAAAAATAGCGACATGATATTCTTGACCACTTAGTTTACCGAATATCATTAAATCTTGGGTGTATTCTCTTCTTAAAGCATCGGTCTCAACAAACCAATTATCAGTGTCATTTGTTAAATTTCTAAAGGGTTTAACTTGTGCTGTAAGGTTATTAAATGATGGGTTATGTGAGTGTATAATTAAATCGGTTCCCATGAAATCTTGAACACCCCCAGCTTCAGCTACTGGTTCAACAGTAACACCTCTTAAGGTTTCTAAAGCTAACTTCACATAGTTCTCTCTTTCAACACCCTTTTTTCTTGTTTTATTAATAGCCTCTACAATGTCATTTCTTAAGTTAGAGTCAGGAGAAAATAACTCTTCTCTAACATCCCATAATACTTTAAAAAAGTTTGCATTAATCTCACTCTCTTTATAACTCTTATCCTTTTCGAAACCGACATTATATAACCTTCTCAAGTAAGGTATAACGATAGTATCTTTTACCGTCCAATGACTATTAATAAAATTATAGTTAGACCAGGTTGGATCATCTTCATCTGTAATGGGTCTAATAACACCCTCAGTCCCAGATTCACCAACACCCCAATATTCGGTGCCACGATAAATGTCCCTTAAGATATTATTTATCACCGTTTTATATTCTGTATCAAAAATTGAATTTACCATCATTTATAAATATTTATATATAAATACAAATTTTATTTAAATGGGAATGTTATTAGAAAGAATAAAAGAAGTTTTATTAGAGAATAGAATTGATGATGTTAAGAAGAAATTTCCTAATGTTAGCCCCGATTTAATCGACTTTTTCGTAAGGAATGATCCTTCTGGTAATCAAAAATATTTGGAATGGATGGTTAAGGCAATTGACCATCTACCAACCGTTCATTCTATAAATGGTGATTTACTTGGGTATACCGAAGAAAAACACAATACTGCCTTTACTGAAGCACATATAGAAACAGCGAATGAAATTTTAAATTTAGTAATAAGGTTCCATGAGTTATTACCATACCTGGTTCACACTAATGAAGATGGTAAAAAAGAAGGTACGACAGATTTATACCAATATAAATTTACCGATAGTGAAATGATTCACTATTTAATAAACGACATACATGAAGCATTTACTAGAAAAGAAAAGAAAGATAAAGAGAAAGAACTTAGAAAAGGTATTGATAAAATTTATGAAGACAAAAATTGGTTAGTTCTAAGACCTAAAAATTGGGAGTCTTCTTGTCATTATGGTGCGGGCACTAAATGGTGTACAACATCAAAAGAGACCTCATC
>Ga0247840_10000669_pt1 | contig 70082 bp, 62 predicted proteins | sample LaCruzMarch2015__FD_192404 | JGI IMG/M metagenome (GOLD analysis project Ga0247840, IMG submission 192404) | Freshwater microbial communities from meromictic Lake La Cruz, Castile-La Mancha, Spain - LaCruzMarch2015_17m | ecosystem: Environmental > Aquatic > Freshwater > Lake | place: Spain... | reverse complement strand
CAAAAATGAGAAAGCCATAAACTACTGTAAATAAACAACTTAACTATGTCGCTCCGGTAGCTCAGCTGGACAGAGCAACGGTTTCCTAAACCGTAGGTCGCGGGTTCAAATCCCGCCCGGGGTACCAGTCGATTCGCCCGCTTGTTTATGAACGATACGAAAAGCAAGAGTGTGCCGCCCAAGCGCCGGTTCCGGCGTCTTTTGCTTGCAGCTGTTTTTTTACTGCTGTTTTTTGTGCTGTTACCGAGTGCGGTGAAGTGGACGGTAAACCACGTTGCATTGCCGCGCTGGTTCGCCGCTCCGGACTGTCCGGTAAAGTCGGGCTGCCTCTATGACCTGCGCTATACCGGTCTGGTTGCAAGCAATCTGCTGGCCGATGTTGGCGACGGGCGCACCGTGCGGGTTTCCCGTGTCGAGGCGGTTTACAATCTTTGGACGCTGATGCACGGGCAGATTCCACTGGTGAGCGGACAGATTATTTCCGGCCCGGAGGTGGTGTTTGAGGCGGATGTCACCGCCCGCAATATTGATTTTTCCGGAGGTGGCATTAAGGCGGATGTATTAGCGCAGTGTTCCCGCGTGAGTTGCGGGGCGTTCAGTGTCGGGCCGTTCAGCGCCACGGCACGTATGGCCGGAACCGCTGGCGCGCTGACCGCCGAGATTCCGTTGCAGGACGGACTGCTTTGCGCGTCGGTCAATGCACAGGTAGTCGACCTGCCGACAAATCCGGTCTGGAAATGCACGGCGAAGGTTCCGCTGGCTACGGTGGATGGCGCGCCGGTTCAGCTTGGCGGGCTTGTGCCCGGCGTGGACAGTTTGCTTGTTTCCGGTTTAGCCCATGCGGATATTTCCGGCGGTAAGTCCGGCGCGGAAGCCATGCTTGCATTGGCTGTCAGCAGTCTTGAATTTCCGGAGCACAGTCTGAATCTAAGCAATTTGTACACTTCCTGCACGATGAAGTTTCCGGGTGAACTGCGTTCGCTGCCGGGGCAAAGCCTGACGGCAGACAGTTTGTCGGTCGGTAAGCTGCGGATTGATCAGATTCGTATGCACTATCAACTGGAGCCGGACTCGACCTTTTTTATCGAGGATCTTGAACTTAAATGGTGCAAGGGCCGGGTCAGTCTGTACAGCGCCCGGTTCGGTGCGAAGTCGACGAATGTTTCAGTCCGTCTTTTCTGCGACCGTCTTTCGCTGGAGGAAGTGCTTGCCGCTTGCGGCTTGACCGGCTTTTCTGCGGGCGGAGAACTGAACGGTCGGCTTCCGGTACAGTGGACGAAGGCCGGGCTGAGCATTGACCGAGGATTCCTGTTTACCACGCCGGGCAAAGGCGGAACCTTTTCACTCGGCGGCACGAAAGCCGCCTCCGGGCTGCTTCCGCCCGGCTCTCTTGAGGAAGGCCAGATCGGGCTGGTTACGGCGGCACTGGCGGAATTTAATTACGACTGGATCACGATGACGCTCAACAGCGAGGGCGAAAATCTGCGGATAGAAATTGAGGCGAGCGGGCAGCCGGTCAATGTGCTGCCGTACGAATACGATGCCGCCAGCGGTTCTTATGTAAAGGTGGCGTTGCGTCCGGGGCGCGGGACCCGTCAGCCGATGAGTTTCAAACTGAATTTAACCGTTCCGCTGAATCAACTGCTCTGCTATGCTTCCGGCGTTAATAAACAGTGGAACCTGCTTAAAGGAAACCCGTAAGAGGATATGGAGCTATTTATGAGTAAACGAATGATATGGGTCGGGCTGATACTGTTGCTGGCCACGACGGGGTGTTACACCCGGCACCGGATTGATATGACGCACGAGGTGAAACCCATTCACATCACACTCGACATCAATCTCAAGATCGACCGGGAACTGGACAATTTCTTTGGTGACGTTGATCAGGCCGCCAAAGCCGAGCCGCAGCAGAAAAAATAAACAGAAATTCAAAGGAGAAATTCCCATGAAAAAAGCAGTTATAAATTTCAAATTGGTTCCGGTTATCGCGCTGGTACTTTCCTGCGCCGCGCTTTCATTTGCTGCCGGTGAAAAAGAACGCATGATCCAGAGGGCCCCGCAAATCCGCGCGCTTAAAACCAGTGGTGCTATCGGTGAAAAGGCCAACGGCTTGCTTGGCATCGTCAAGGAAGGTGCGGATCAAGCCGTGGTGGATGCCGAAAACGCCGACCGTAAAGCGGCCTATGCCGAGATCGCCCGCGGTTCAGGTGCTAGCATTGTCAGTGTGGCTAGTCGTCGAGCTTTACAGATCGTAGAGCAGGCCGCTTCCGGCGACTGGCTGCAGGGTGCCGACGGCAAGTGGTACCAGAAAAAGTAATATCCACACTACCTCAGCAGTTCGACCGCAACTTTAATGACAACTTTTTTGACCGGCTGGGGTGTACCTCCGGTCATCAGGCAAGGCATGTGGGCGTCTTCCGGAAAGAAGGCGACGAAGTGGCCGGGGCGCAAGGTTACCTGTACCGGCGGTTCCGCTGGCGACTGATAGAACTCAACATCCTTTTCAGGATTGTACGGCTCGCTGACGGTGAGTCCGGCTTTCGGAAAAATTTCAATGGTTTCGCTGCCGCTGATGAGAACCTGAATATCGACGTATTTACGGTGGGTTTCGAGTTTGGCGACACCGCGAGCTTTTGTGTTGTAGCTGGCTACGCTGGCATACAGTTCGTCACCCTGAAGGATGTATTTTTTATCCTCCATCTCCGGCGTGACGGTTTTCAAAAAGTCGAAAGCTGTCTTCCAAGCGTTTCCTAGCGGATATAGTGTGTGGTTTTCTAAACGGTCAAAAATCATTTTACGCGCCTTTTTGGTTAAGATGAGGCCGCAATGTAGCGGATTTTTATCTGCGGATGAACCGGAAATATTTTTCTTTTTTAAAATAAACTGGTACTTTCTCCCGTTATTAACGAATTACGGCGGGCTACCTATAGGTTTTCTGTCGGTTCTATTTGCAGTTACCGGGAATTGTTTAAAACAGGGTGGGGTGTTTATGCATCAATGCCGGCTTGTGGTTCTGTTGACGATCGTGTCTTTTTTCTATGCCTTTGCACAGGAGGCCCCGGTTGCAGATCCCGGCGCGACACTGGCGGTGCCTCCGCAGGGCGGCTATTTTCGTGAGCTGATGATGCAGCGGGCGGCCGCCGCGACACGCGATCAGGCGGTGGCCACGCAGCGCACCGCAGAAGGCGGCGAACTGACAACGGCCCGGACAGCGGCTCCGGAAGGTTCTGAAACGGCGGTAAACTGGGAAAACGTCACGCTGAAGGACTGTATTGAAGTTCTCTGCCGCGATCTCGGAATGGAATTTGTCATCTCTCCTTCGGTGAATGTTTCGCAGGAAGTAAGCGTACGGGCCGGCGATGTCACTAAATGGACAGTGACGGACAAGCAGGAGCTGTTCGACGCGATTCTTGAGACCGCCGGTGTGCAAAAGGTACAGCGCGGACGGGTCTGGGTTTTTTCGCCGTCCGATATCCGTCCGGTCATCGAGGCTTTTCAGGATAAAAAATATGGTGACGGCAAGCCGGTGATCGGTGTGATTAGGCTGAAGAGCATCGACGCTTCGCAGGCGGAGCAGTTTCTAAATACGGTCGGAGGAAAGCCGCCTCGCGTTTTTGCCATGAAAGGCTCCCGGATGGTTCTAGTGCTGGGAACGCAACTGTTTCTGACACAGATGGAGGAGCTGGTAAAACTTATCGATTTTGCACCGGGAATTTTAACTCCCTATACACTTGAATACGCCACCTCCGATGACATGGCGAAAGAGCTGGCGGCGATTTTCTACGGACGTACTGGCGGGGACGGGGAATCGCTCCGGTTTATTTCAATTGCGCGTCTAAACGTGATCATTGCCCACAACGTTCCAGACGGAATGGTCGATGAGGTCGCTAAATGGGTCAAGTTACTGGATCGTGCTGACGATGAAAATGAGCGGGTTACCCGCGTCTATCGCCTGCAGGTGATTCAGGCCGACACGATCGTCAAAACACTCGACTCGCTCTACTCCACCCTTTACAAGCAGACGCAAACCCAGAAGAAACAGCAGTCGGTGACTTCGGCTGCTGGAAAGAAGACAACGGTTTCTAAGGCCGGTGCGACCGCGAAGCCAAATGCCGGGACTGCTCCGGCAGGGAATGCTGCCGCATCCGCACCGAAAGCAGACGCGTCACCTGCCAGGGCTTCCGGTGCTTCATCATCCGGTTCACCGGACATGGATGAAGAAGCGGTAATCTTGGCGGACAAAGAAACCAATACGCTGATTGTCAATGCAACGCCGGATCAGCACCGGGATATTGAACGAACAATTCAGGAGCTGGATCGTCCGCGCCGTCAGGTGCTGATTGAAACCGTACTGGTTGAAGTGACGCTGGACGATAGTATGAACCTTGGTGTTGAATGGGCGGTTTCAAAGGGTCTTGCTGTGGGTGGAGCCGTCTCTTTAGCCGGAAATATGGCAGGCAACGTGCGCGCTAACGAGCCAGGAAACAATGATGGCTTTTCTTATCTGTTGCAGTCCAGTTCCGATAAACTGGCCTTTATTCAGGCGGCGCAGAATGATAATCGCTTGCAGGTGCTTTCTTCGCCGACCGTTCTAACCCGTGACGGCATGGAAGCCGAGGTTTCGTTCGGGCAGGAGGTGCCGATTCAGGAAAAGAGCACGTCCGGTACAAGCAGCACGAGAGATAATTATTCCTATAGCTATCAAGACGCTAAAATCACACTGACTGTTACTCCGGTGATCGACGACAATAAGATGGTTACGTTGAATCTTACGCAAAGTTTGCGGCAGATTCCGTCCGACTACACGCTTGAGGTTACAGGGGCCAGTGATGTTGTGCTGCCGCCTATTTTCACGACTCGCGAACTCCGGTCGAATCTGCAGGTTGAAAACGGGCAGACCTTAGTGCTCGGGGGATTGATTCAGCGCTCAGACCAGAAAGTGAAACGGGGAATCCCGTTGATCAGTCGCATTCCGGTTATCGGCTGGCTGTTTGGTTGGGATTCAACGGTTAAGAAAGGCTCTGAAATTTTGATGATCCTCACTCCTCGTGTAGTTGATACGCGCGACGAAACCGATTTGCTGACCAGTGATTTCCGGTCGAAGATTTTAGGAGCGATGTCGCAGAAAGATATCCGCAAAATTTACAATCTGGAAGAAACGAAAGCTTCGCCGAACGCACCGGCAGCCGCAGCCGCTTCGGAAGCGAAAAAGGAAGACTAATATGGCGTACCGTCAGCTGGGCGATATTCTGGTGGCGCAGGGCGCCGTTGGACGCGACGATATTCAGGCGGCACTACGTACACAACAGGCGGACGGAGGCAAGCCCCGGCTCGGCGAGCTGTTGGTGGGTACGGGGAAGATAACTTCAGCAAATCTGGCCGCGGCGCTGGCGGCTCAGTTTGATTTGCCGTTGTGTGACTGTGAAAAGCCGTCGGAACATTTGTTGATAGCTGAGGATCTTCCGTTTGCCTTCCTGATCGAACATCGGATTCTGCTGTTGAACGACGCGGGCGGGCAGCTCAGTTCTGTGATTACAGACGATCCATCCGATTGGTCTGCTTTCGAGGCGATCCGTTTGCAATATGGAAAAGAACTGCCGCTGGCCGTGATTCCAGCGGAGCAGATGAATGAGGCTTTGGAGAAGCTTCGCAGTTTTGCCGACAACAATCTCAATACGCTGATGAAAGATGCCGAGATTGTTGAGGCGGGCGACTGGAGTGATGAAGAAGAACATCTGCGTGATCTGGCGCTGGAAGTTCCGATTGTTCGAATGGTGAATTTGCTGATCGCTCAGGCGGTTGAACGGCGCGCCTCAGATATCCATGTCGAAATCGGAGAGTATAAACTGCGTATCCGTTATCGCGTGGACGGCGTTTTGTACGAAGCCGAGCAGATTGATAAAAAGCACCACGCCGCCGTGGTTTCACGGTTGAAGCTACTGGCCCGTCTCGACATTGCCGAGCATCGCGTTCCTCAGGATGGCCGCATCAAGATGCAGATTCAAGGCCATGATCTCGATATGCGTGTCGCCACCACGCCGACGATTTACGGCGAGAATGTCGTGATCCGTCTTCTCAATCAGCAGCAAGTTGAACTTTCGTTTGGCAGTCTGGGTATGCCGCTCCGCGAGCAGCAGGGCTTCAAGAAGATGATCGAAGATCCGCAAGGATTTATTCTGGTGACCGGCCCGACTGGTAGCGGAAAAACCACCACGCTGCATACTGCGCTGACGCACCTGAATAGTGAAAAAGTTAAGATTATCACCATTGAAGATCCTGTCGAAATCCGCCTGCCATCTATCAACCAGATTCAGATGAATCCGAAGATCGGAATGACCTTTGCCAACGGCCTGCGGTCGATCGTTCGTCAGGACCCCGACATCATCATGGTTGGTGAAATCCGCGACAGTGAAACGGCTGACGTGGCGATCCAGGCGTCGCTGACCGGTCACATGGTTTTGAGCACGCTGCACACCAACGACGCCGCCGGCAGTGTCGCGCGGCTGGCGGAAATGGGCGTAAAGAGCTACTTGATTGCCTCGGCGCTGAGCGGCGTACTGGCGCAACGTCTCTGTCGCCGAATATGTCCAAGCTGCTCGGAAGCCTACACCGTTGCCGGTTCGCATCTGGCTGATTTTCCCGAAGCAACAGAAGCCGAGTACACACTTCATCGCGGGCGGGGCTGTGAACATTGTGACGGCACCGGATTTTACGGCCGGATGGGGCTTTATGAACTACTGGTTGCGGATGACGAAATGCGTTCGCTCATTCAGCGCACGGCGGAAGCCGGACCGATCCGCGAACTGGCTCGTTCCAAAGGAATGCGGCTTCTGCGCGAGTCCGGCTGGGATGCGGTGATGTCCGGTGCCAGCACGGTTGAAGAGGTGCGGCGTGTAACCCGGTGGGGTTGATTTATGATCCGTTTTTCATACAGAGCGGTCACGGCCGACGGAACTCCCCGCAACGGTTCGCTGGAAGCTTCCGGTAAAGCGCAGGCGGTTCAGTCGCTCCAGAAAAGCGGCCTGGTGATTCTGAGTCTGTTGGCGGCCGGCGAACAAAACGCTGTCGGCACGGCTTCGCGCTCGCTGACCGGTCGTATCAATGCGGCTCAACTGGTGGATTTCGCAATCGAAACCTCGGCGCTGCTCGATGCGAAAGTTCCGCTGGAACAGGTTCTTAAAACGCAGGCTGATCTTTGTACGCATAAACGGTTCAAAGAAGTTCTCACCTCGGTTTGGCAGGATGTGAACGGCGGGACGTCTTTTGCGGACGCGCTTTCGCGGCACCCGAAAATATTCGAACGCTTCTTTGTCAACATGGTGCGCGGCGGCGAGGCGTCTGGCGCGCTGGAGCTGATTATGCGCCGGGTCGCATCGCTGCTGGAACGCCGCATGCAACTGCGTAATAAAATTGTCGGCGCGATGATCTATCCGATACTGCTTGTGGTGATGGGTGTTGTAGTGGTCAGCGCCATGATGTTTTTCGTGGTTCCGAAAATTGTTTCGATGCTTGAAGGTTCTTCCCGGCTGTTGCCCGCTTCCACCCGCGCGGTGATTGCCATGAGTAATTTTGCAATTTCCTTCTGGTGGATATTTCCGCTGATATGTGCCGGATTGTTTGCTGTTTATAAGATGAAAACCCGCACGGAAGCAGGACAGGCCGCTTTCGGTCGCGCCATTCTAAAAATTCCCATGTTTGGAAATCTGATTGCTCAGGCGGAGACCAGCCGGTTTTGCCGTATGATGAGCTCGCTGCTCGATGGGCAGGTTCCGATTCTTTCTGCGCTGTCGATCACGGGCGGCACGTTGGGCAATGCGGCACTGCGCCAATTAATGAAAGAAGTCTATACCCGGGTGCAGGGCGGGCAACAAATGGGGCCGCTGCTTCAGGAACGTCCGGAATTCCCGGAGCTGGCTTCACGCATGATTACGATGGGCGAAGAATCCGGCGAGTTGCAGTCCATGCTCAATAAAGTGGCGGACCGCTATGAAGAAAAGGTGACGTCTACAACAGAGCGGCTGGTTGGCGTGATCGAACCGATTTTTATTATCATATTGGGCGTCGTCGTCGGATTCATCGTGGTGAGCATGATGCAGGGCATTATGTTTATGAGTACGTCGGCAGGATAAAAGGGGGACGAAATGATGGAAAAAATGAAACAGGCGAGGGCGGGCTTCACAATGATCGAATTGCTGGTTGTACTGGTGATTTTGATGGTGATCGGAACGATAGCCGTACAGAATTTCAGCGGAGAAGAAGACAAAGCCAAAGTCAAAGCGACAAAAGCCTCTTTCACATCGCTCGAAAATGCGCTGGAGCGCTTCAAACTCGACGTTGGCCGTTATCCAACCGCAGAAGAAGGTTTAGCGGCGCTGTACGAAGCTCCGGAAGGCCTCGAAGACTGGGCTGGAAAGTATCTGACCAAACGCCGGTCGCTGAAGGACGCGTGGGACAACGACTATGTCTACACGATTCCCGGTCCGGACGGTGAGCCGTATGAGCTCGTATCCCTGGGTGCCGACAAGGCTGAAGGCGGCGAAAAATACGACGCCGATCTTTCCAGTCTGGATGAAAAATGAAAATGCTCTCCTGCAGAACTCTTGTACTGGCCGGAGTTGCGGCGGCCCCGTTGATGACGCGGGCGGCGCAAAAACAGCCTAATATCCTGTTTTCCATTGCGGACGACTGGGGCGCGCATGCCGGTGTCTATGGCGACAAGGTGGTAAAGACGCCGACGTTTGACCGGCTGGCTAAAGAAGGAATCCTGTTTGAGCATGCCTATATTTCGTCGCCTTCCTGTGCTCCGTCGCGCGCGGCAATTCTGACGGGACAGTGGCATTGGCGGCTGGGAGAAGGGGCCAACCTGTTCGGCCTCATTCCGTTGGATGCGCCGCTTTATACTGACCTGCTGGAAACGAATGGTTATTTTGTCGGGTTTACCCGCAAAGGGTGGGGGCCGTGGCTGGAAGGGAAACGGAAAAGCAACCGCCCGCGCAATCCGGCGGGGCCTGAATTCAAAGATTTCGCGACATTTCTTGCGCAGCGCCCGAAGGATAAGCCGTTCTGTTTCTGGTTCGGCTCCCACGATCCGCACCGGGGGTATGTGAAAGATTCCGGCGCGCAGAGCGGCATTCCTCTGGATCAGATTAAAGTTCCGGCCTGTTTTCCGGATGCACCGGAAGTGCGCGGCGACATCGCGGATTATTATTTTGAAGTGCAGCGCTATGACCGTGAAACCGGTGAACTGATTGAGATGCTGCGGCAAGCCGGTGAGCTGGAAAATACAATCGTTGTGATGACCAGCGATCACGGCATGCCGTTTCCGCGCTGCAAAAGCAATATCTACGACGATGGAGCGCATGTGCCGCTGGCGATCTGCTGGCCGGGGCATTATGCTGGCGGATACCGCATTACGGACTTTGTCAGTTTAACCGATCTGGCGCCGACGTTTCTGGAGTCGGCCGGGCTTCCGGTTCCTGCTGTGATGACTGGCCGCAGTCTGAAGCCGTTGCTGACGGCCGGTAAAAGCGGACGGATTGATCCGTCCCGCAACCATGTCCTGTTTGGAAAAGAGCGGCATGTGCCGAGTCAGGAAGAGGCGAACTCCGGCGGGTATCCTTGCCGGTCGCTGCGCACTGACGATTTTATGCTGATCCGGAATTTCAATCCTGAACGTTGGCCGGCCGGGACGGAAGACTACCAGCATGCCTTTATTAAGAACGCATGGTTTGCCGACTGTGACAACAGCCCGACCAAAAGTTACATGGCTGAAACCCGCGACAAAGATGCCGAACACCGGCGCTTGTTCGATCTGTCGTTCGCGAAGCGGCCCGAGTATGAACTGTTCGATCTGCGCAATGATCCGGATCAGCAGAGAAATCAGGCGGCTAATCCTGAATACGCCGATATTCTGAATAAGCTCTCTAAACAGTTGACGGAAGAACTGAAGGCGAGCAACGACCCGCGGATAATCGGCGGCGGGGAAAAGTTTGATGCCTATCCCTATGCCGGCGGTGCGCCAACCTATCCGAAAATACCGAAGGCAAAAGGTCCAGCGGCTGAGAAATAAGGAGTGCGGAGAACAATGTGCCGGAGCCGGAACAGTGGTTTCACAATGATCGAATTGCTGGTCGTGCTGGCCATCATTCTGATCATGACCGGCGTGGCCGTTGCCACGCTTTCAGGCTCCGGTACGCCGAAGCAGCAGTTGCGCCGGGAAGCCCGCGACTTGACCAAGCTGTTTAAAGAGGCCCGGTTCGCCGCTATGGAGCGTAAACTGAAAGTGGATGTTTATGTCGAACCGACAGCTCGTACAGTTTGCGCCGTTGAAACCGGCTATGCGCGAAAACTACTCGCGGACAATGCAGAGTTTTTTTCGGACGGAACCAGCCTGACGGATCTGGTTCCGGAGACCAACCGGTTTTTCCGCGTGACGACATTTCCCGAAGAAATCGCCGTGGAGGCGTTTGCTTTAAATGACATTGAGCCGGAGACCGCCGGCGAGGAACCTCTGTTTGAACCGGCACCCAAAGAAGAACCCATTACCGGAACAGAAACGAACGGAACCAGCCGGGCGGTTTTCAGTTTCACTCATATGGGCGGAGCCTCGGGTGGTGGAATTAGTGTGGTTCGTAATGGACTGCGGATTGATATCGCCTGCGATCTGTTGACCGGGCTCCCGGAAATTGTCCGACGCAAGGCGGTGCAATGAAAAAATCCGGACAGGCAGGTTTTTCTCTTCTGGAGGTGCTGGTTGCGTTGGCGATTTTTGCAATTGCCGCTGGCGGGGTTCTGGTGGCGCTGGGACATCATTTGAAAAACGTAGCTTTTCTTCAGGATCATTCGCGGGCGGTACGGATTGCTTCCCGCGAAATGAATACGCTGCGGCGGATGACAGCGCTTGCGGAAGAGGAGAAGGAAGGCTCCGAGGATCGTTTCTCCTGGGTTTCGCAGGTCACTACGGACGGACTCGATGAGTGGCCGGGGATGGACAGTTCGACCGGAACTCCGGTGCGGCTTTCGGTGACGGTACAGTGGAGCGACAGCGAAGGCGGACCTTCTGCCGGGAAAGTGCATCTGGACGGATTTGAAGTTTTAGGAACAGCGAAATAATGCGGCAGTACTCAACAGTATATAGATTTTCGGCCCGCGGCGGCTTTACGTTGATTGAGCTGCTGGTTGCGCTCGCGTTGCTGGGAATTCTCGGCGCGTCACTGGCCGGAGTTTTGCGCAACTCGATGGACTCGGTGGATCAGGCGCAGTCGTCGGTTAACCACCTGACCCGTTTGCGCTCGCTCGATCTGGTGCTGGGCGGCGCTTTACGCGATGCCAAGTCGCTGACGCTTTCTTCGGCTGAACAGAAAATGCTGACGGAGCTGGGTTCATTCGAAAAGGAAGCCGGCACCATCCGGTTCCGCGGCGATGAACAGTCTCTTGGGTTTTGTTTGCAGCGACCTTTTCTGTCGGCGGAGCGCGATGGATATATGCACTGGATTTCTCTGGAGATCCGGCAGGATGAAAAGACAGAACGCCGCTCTCTTTGGCTCCGCGACATCTCGTTCGTTTCCGGCGTCGATAATCCGGTCGGTGAGGACTGGAACGGACTGGACGGCGAGGTGGATGAGCGTCTTCCGGTACAGGAAGTCTGCTTGGTTCGCGATGCGTCTGTTTTAACTTTCCGGTTCTGGACGCTTCCGGAAGACGACACCAGCGATCCTGAAGAAATGGAGCCGGAGGATATCGGCGGAGATTATGCGCTCGCAGTTCCGGATTATATCGAACTGGAAATAAAAATGCCGAAGGGCGCAACGGAAGTGCTGACGTTTGATTACAACTTGAGGGAGAAGCTGCTTTAAATGAGCGACGCAACGTCCATAAATCCGAAGTCCGGATCGGCGCTCCTTATCGTGCTGGGAGTCATGGCGATTCTTTCGCTGCTGGTGGTTGAATTCGGCCGCGGACTGCGGGCTGACCTGCGCGCTTCCGGCGGGTTCTACGAAGAGGCTCAGAATGATCAGCTGGCGCTTAGTGCACTGGCTGCAGCACAGATCGAAATTTCGAAAGCCGGGGCGTCGATATATGCCGATGCCACCGGAAATGTTTATTTTGTTACAAGTGATGAAACGTACGACACAGAAATTTCAGACCTGTCACAGTATCGGCAGGGAATGGCGCTGGGGCGAGGCATGTTTTCATACCGTATTTTGGCAAAACCCAATGCGCTGGATATCAATGAACTGAGTGCCGGCGCGTTGGGGCGGCTCTTTGAGGTGGCTTGCGGTATCGAGGAAGGTGACGAGCGGTCGGCGCTGGTCGATTCAATTCTTGACTGGATCGATTCGGACAGTAATCCGCGGGCTTACGGCTCCGAAGAAGATTTCTATCAGACACTTGTCCCTCCGCGTCATTGCCGCAACGCTCATTTTGAAACTGTCGAAGAATTGCTGCTGGTGAACGGGATAACGCCTGACTTGCTGTTCGGTTATAAACATCCGGTTCATCTCGAGGATGATATGCTGCTAGGCGGCGGGCTTTACCGGTTTTTGATTGGTGATAACTGTCCGGAGGCAAAGGCTTCCGTTCAGTATATTCAGCGCGGTGTTCTTCCGTCGGACGACCGTCGCAAAGAGGAAGAAAATAAAGAGACTGATGTCTTCACGAAAGTCACGGTGCTTCCGCCGGTTCTTTATCTTGTAGCCGAAGGATTTGTTGCCCGCGCGCTCGACGGCGAAGACGAGTCTGTTCTAAATACAGACGAAACCGCTCCTGCCGATTCCGCCTCCAGGCACATTATACTGGTGAAGCTGGTGCTGCCGGAGAATGGGAAATCTACGGAGTACAAGGTTGACGATTTTTATGAAAATGCGGCTGGTGAGCTGCTGGAGAAGGTGCTGGCGTATGGGGTCCCGGAGGAAACTAATGAACTTTAAAAACATGCCGGAGATGAAATGGATCGCCGGAAAATCGAACCTGATTCTGGTTGTCTGGGACAATGCGGTTGATGCGGTCTGGCTGGAACAATCACTGCTCGGCCCGGCAATCCGTCTGATGGAGCGCTTTCCGCGTGACGAACAGACGCCGGATATGGTTTTGCAACGGTTTCAGACTGCGGAAAAAACGCCTGCCCGCGTACTGGTTTGTCTGCCAAGAGCCATGGTGATGCAACGGACTCTTTTTTATCCGGCGGCGGTTCAGAATGACCTTGTCCAAATGCTTCAGTTCGAGGCCGCCCGCCATGTGCCGCTACCGGAGGCTGATCGCCGTATCGCCTTCGCCTCCGTGCCTCTGCCCGACGGGAAGCAGCTGGGCGTCAATCTGCTGGCGGCCCGGAACTCAGAAATAGTTGCTTTCCTGAAGCCATGGACTGCGGCGGGGATCCCTGTGGACGAAGTATCTTCTTTGAGTTCTCTACTGATTCCGGCTGAGGCCAGTGTATCGGTTTTGCAGGTTCTGACGGATGAGACTGGTATAGAACTGGCTCTTTTTGCGAACGGACTTTTGCAGGACAGCCTACTTGTTGACAGGAAGGCCGCTGGTTTCTGTAAGGAAACGCTGGTAGATGCTGCTCGACGGATGGCGGTGCGGCATCGTGAAATGATCGGCGCTGAAGGAATTGGAAGGATTGTCACGGCCGGTCCGGTTGCTCTGCCGGAAGAGTTTCAGAACAGCCTTGCCGTTGCATTCGGGTTGCATATCCATTCGCTGGAAGTGCCGGAAATCCTGCGCCCGGCGGTCGCGTCAGTTTCTACTCCGCCGGTTCTGACCGAAGCCTTGTGTGTAGCGATTGCGGGGCCGCCGCTGTCACTTAATCTGATTGAGAGTTCCGGTCGCAAAGTGCCTCTGAGCCGGCGGACATTGATCATCGCAGGATTATGCGCTCTGCTGGCGCTGGAACTGCCCATCGGGTGGCTGGTACGGACGTTTTCTCCGGCGATGGCGATAAAAACCGCTGAACACGAAACCGCTGATTTGAAACGGAGTGCGGCGCCGATCCAGACGGTGAAAAATCAAAATCGTGATCTGCGTAGTGAGCTTGAACAGCTCGACGAACTTGGAAAAACCCGTGTGAGCATTATGAGTATGCTCAAAGTTCTTTCGGATACGCTGCCGGAAGACACCTATCTGCAGGCGGTGGCTTATACCCGCGGAGAGGAGATCAAAATTCGGGGCCGTTCCAAGACCCCGGATCGTATTCCTCAGCTTGTTCAGGGAATTCCTTTTGTGGCCACCATTGAAGAGTCGGATATCGGTGAAAAAGAGGACGAATATTTTGGGTTCAGTCTCTCAGCAGCGTTGAGGAGTGCGAAATGAATAATTTTCTTACTAAACTATCCCGCCGCGAGCGGCTTTATGTGCTGTTTGCTGCCGTTGCGCTGTTCTCTGGAATTGTTCTTTACCCGGTTTTGCGGGCATCGTCGGCATACCGGCAGGAAAAACTCGAAGAGCTGGAGGCCGCCCGGGCGCTTCGCACGACCTATCAGACCATGATTCGCACCGCCGAACAGATCCGGACGGAGAACAGTGAGCTGAAAGAAACGCTCAGTCAGACCGAAGGGCTGCTGTTCGAGCGGATCGGCAATGATGTGATGATGGAAGCTTCGGTCACTAAAATGCTAAATCAGATGGCGCCCGACCTGAATCTTGATATTTCCATAGCGCGGCCCTCGCTCCGTGCGGCACCGGGACGGCTGAATTTTTCGGTTCGCGGGACGGGGCGCTATCCGGAAATCCTGAACTTTTTCTATCTGCTCGAAACACACCGTCCGCTGATCGTGGTGGATCATTTCAGCATGGCGGTGCAAAACAATAAGAAGCAGTCTGCCCAGAAGATCAAGCTGCCTCAGAAGCAGGTCTCGCTGTCACGCAAGACGTCGGAAGCTGAGCCGACGGAACCCCGGATGAAATTGCAAATGGATATACACATCAATTGCCGGGCGGTAGAGGGGGGTGCTAAATGAGACATTCCTATCAACGCTTCTTAATCCCGGGGTTGGCGGTTGTTTGCAGTATTGTTGCGCTGACCCTCATCCCCTCTGTGCATCTGCCTCGCTCGGCCTCCGGGCGTTCACAGGATGGCTCTCATGCCATTCCTGTGCTTGGTTTAGATTTACTGAATGCCGCGCCACCCTCTATGCAGGAAATCGTGGCGAAACATCTTTTTATTCCTGAGCGGAAAGCAACCGGGCAGAATTCATTTGCCGATCTGGTGATAAAAGGGGTCTTCTTGGGTACCGAACGCAGCGTGGTCTTTTCGCTAAAATCAAAACCGCAGGCAGACCTAAGGGTTTGGTCGGGCGGTGTGGCCGCCGCGCTGAGCCAGATCAAGGACCCGCGCGATCCCCGTCAGCCGATTGCTGAATTTCTGCGCGAGTGGAATATCAAAGAAATCGGATTCAGCGGCGTGACGGTGCAGCATTTCATCACCGGCGAAGTGGAAACGTATGCGGTGAACTATACGCCGGAAAAGAAAGCCAAGGATGATGCAGCCCGCGGATACGGACAGGGCATTATGCCTCAGGGCGAATCGGCCCTGTCGGCGGCGGCCCGGACATCAAACGGCAATGTACCGCGGACAGGTCTGCAACCCGGAGGAGCCCCGCCGGTTAACTTTATGGCCGACCGCGTTTCAGCGATGTTGCAGCGGATGAGTCCGGATCAGAAAAAGCAGTTTATGCAGCGGCTCGGACAGAATGCGCCGGCCGCGAATCAAAAGACCGGTGCGGCGGCGAAATCCGGTACGCAAGCCGGTTCTAAAAATTCATCGACAGGGTCTAAGAACTCCCAGACGAGCAGTAAGAAAACCCAGAGCAGTAAAAAAACAAAATAGTTTTTTTGAGTCCATACGGAACGGTGTCGTCAGATGCCGGCATTTTCCGAAGGGATGTTCTTTTTTGAGTTTTTTCCCGTGTCGCGGAATATTTTTGGTGAAACGCCGATCTCATTCTTAAAAGACCGGCAGAATACAGCCGGTGAAGTAAAGCCGCACTGATAGGCGATTTCGCCGATACTTAGGATGGTGGTTTGTAAAAGGGTGCGCGCCCGGTCAAAACGAAGTCTCTGGATGTATTGACCGAGACTGACACCAATCGTTTCTCTAAATTTAAACCGCAGGTGGCTGGCGGAAACTCCGCAGTCCCGGGAGAGATCTTCAACGGTGAACCGTGTATTCAGGTGATCATAAATATAGTGGTTAACACGCTCGATTAATTCCTGCTCCGGCGTCGGAGGATGCAGTGTTTTTTTAGACTCCGGGTGCCGGCTGAGTTCGCAAAGCAGAACGGTCAGGAGGAGTTTACAGGAGACGGGGTCATTTTGATTATATGCCTGGAGAAGTTTCCGGAGAGTCTGTCGTGTATCCGGTGTAAGTGAAGTGCCGGGTCTGTTCAGTAAAAAAGTTGTATTTTCCGGCAGCTCAAAGGTGATAAATAGCCAGATAAATGGTTCTGTGCACGAAGCGTAGTAATGCTGTTCGAAGGGACGAACCAATAACACATCACCTTCTCCGGCGGAAATGCGGTGACGTTGAATGAAAACGGTTCCGGGTGTTTTTAGAAAAAATATCAGTACATACCGGTGATGTATGGTGCCGGCGAAATCCCGTTTCCTTTGTTCTGTTCGTGTGAACATAACAATGTTGTCCGGCTGCGGGGTTATCGGTCCGGCCGTTATTCCGCTGTAGATATCGCGATCCGTGATCAGGGTCTCTGCGGACTCGATGATGTCTTTCCAATCGTTATTCATAATCAGTATTGCATATAATAAAGATGAAAATGAAAAATGAAATAAGTTAATTGGCAATAGCGATTGGCGTACATTGGCGCCTATCGTGATTCAGTGCTCGGGGGAATGATAATGGGACAGCGCCAATTAAATCATTTTTTAGCATCAGTAACTTCAGCGATCGCGACTCCGCTTGATCCGTATTTTCGTCCGCCGATTCTTTTCGAACGCATACTTCTTCAGACGGCGGGAGAAACTGAATTTCTGGTAATCGCGGTCGAGCGTGAGAATGGTTGTGTCAGCCGCCGCGAATTGATTGTGGCGGCGGAAAGATCTGTGCTGGGTGCAGAAACGCTGCTTTACGTTGAGCGGATTGTTAAGTTCATGCTATGGGCCAGCGGCGGCTGGAAGCTTTACATCGGCGGTCCGGAATGGATCGGGCGGCGCATTATAGAAACTTATTCATCTTCCGGGCAGCGTGCTTTTGATGTCGCACTGATGGAGCGCGTTTACGAAAAAACGTTCGAAACCGTAATTTGTTCGGCGGAGGAGGTTCCGTCCGCCAAAGAAAATGAAACCGCTATTGGCGGACACCTCGACGGTTGCCGCATCGGATTCGACCTCGGTGCCAGCGATTATAAACTTTCGGCCATCAAAGATGGCAAAACGGTTTTCACAACGGAAATTCCGTGGGACCCGGTTAAGCAGGCGGATCCGGATTATCACGGCGCCGCCATCCGGAACGGACTGAAACTCGCGGCGGAACATCTTCCGCGCGTAGATGCCATCGGTGGCAGTTCTGCTGGCATTTTTGTTGATGACTGCCCGATGGTCGCCTCGCTTTTTCGCTCGGTACCGCTTGATCAGTATGCCGCAAAAATAAAACCGCTGTTTCGCCGCCTGCGCGATGAGTGGGGCGTGCCGCTTACCGTCATCAACGACGGCGACGTCACCGCGCTGGCCGGAGCGATGTCGCTGAAGAAGCAGGGTATGTTAGGCCTTGCAATGGGTTCGAGTGAAGCCGCCGGATTTCTTAACCGCAAAGGATGTGTGACCGGACAACTTAATGAACTGGCATTTGCGCCGGTTGATTTCAATCCCGCAGCTGCTGGCGACGAATGGTCCGGCGATATCGGCGTTGGCTCACTTTACTTTTCGCAGCAGGCCGTCAACAAACTGGCGCCGGCGGCGGGCTTCTGTTTCCCGGCGGAGATGGGCTTGCCGGACCGGCTTAAGGCGGTGCAGGATAAGGCGGATGCCGGCGATGAAAATGCGCTTAAAATATTTGAAACCATCGGCGTTTATCTCGGCTACACCCTGCCGTGGTATGCACAGTTCTATGACTATGAAGATGTTCTTATTCTAGGCAGGGTAACTTCAGGTCGCGGCGGCGAAAAGGTAATAGAAACCGCTCGCATGGTGCTGGAAAAAGAGTTTCCTGAATTTGCGGCGAAAATTCAGATTCATGTGCCGGACGAAAAAAGCCGTCGTGTCGGTCAGGCGGTCGCCGCCGCCAGCCTTCCGCTGATTTCTAGATGAATGGATGCAAATGAAAGATTGTATGACAGCGCGTGAACGGACATTAAATTTTATAAACGGGCTGGTGGTTGACCAGTTGCCGTTTCATCCGATTATTATGCGCTGGGCCGCCCGGTATGCCGGAGCGAAGTATGGCGCATTCTGTCTGGATTACCGGGTGAAATGTAACGCAATGATCCGGTGCGCGGAGGCTTTCGGCATAGATTGGGTGACGGTTATGTCTGATCCCTATGCCGAAGCACAGGCTTTCGGGGTGCAGGTGGAATTTCCCGAAGACGACCTTCCGCTGGAGCGCGGCGGTCTGTTGGAAAACCTTAGCGAGGCCGGGAGAATCCGCCCGTACAACGTCAAAGATCATCCCCGTCTGATGAATCGCGTAAATGAAGTTAAGCAGTTTAAGAAGCTGACGGGCGACCGGTATTTTGTTGTCGGCTGGGTGGAAGGTCCGATTGCCGAATACGGCGATATTCGCGGACTGAGCAATGCCGCACTGGATTTTTATGACGAGCCGGAAACGGTTCACAAAATATTGGACGTCATTACCGAATCAGCGATTAATCTTATTACGGAACAGGTGAAAGCCGGCGCGGATTGTATCGGTATCGGCGACGCGTTTTGTTCTCAGATCGGTCCGGATCTGTACCGGGAGTTTGCTTTTGAGCGTGAAAAACGGCTGGTCGATCACATCCACGCTCTCGGGGCGGTAGCCAAGTTACACATTTGCGGGAACACCAGCAGTTTAATTCCTGATATGATCAAAACCGGCGCAAACATTCTGGACATAGATCATCTGGTGGCGTCGATGGCCCCCTTTGTTCCGCTGCTCGGGCGGGGACAGGTTTTCAGCGGAAACAGTGACCCGGTGACTGTCATTCAAAACGGGAATGAAGCCGTTATTCGGGAAAGTGTCCGGCGGTGTAATGAAGAATCGCAAGGGCGTTGTATTGTTTCTGCCGGATGCGAAGTGCCTCCTGGCACACCGGTGGAAAACATGCTGTCTTTTGCGGCAGCGGCAGCAGATCACAAATAAGGAAAAACTATGAACCTCTACCTGAAATTTGTTCAACAGATCGAAGCTCAGGTTAAGTCGGCCAGAGAGGTTCCGCTCGGCGGCATTGTGCCCGCTGTTCAGAGAGCTGCGGCAGATGCTCCGAAGGTATTGCTTTTTTCGCCGCATCCGGACGATGAATGTATTACCGGGCTGTTGCCGCTGCGTCTAATGCGCGAGGCCGGAATGAAGATTATCAACGTGCCGGTCACCTTCGGAAGCAACGTTGAGCGGCAGCCGGGCCGGGCGGCAGAACTCCGGAACGCCTGCGGGTTTCTTGGGTGGGAAGTTTTTCAAAGGCCGGAAGGTTTTAAATCTCTGGAAAAAACGGATGTAGTTGAAATTCTTAAATCGGTTCAGCCTGAAATCATTTTTGTGCCGCACGTCAAAGATTGGAACTCGCGCCATATTTCAACCCACTTTCTGGTGATGGAAGCGTTGGCGGAGATGGGGAAGGAATTTTCCTGTACCGTTGTTGAAACGGAATACTGGCAGGCACTGGAAAATCCGAATTTGATGATCGAAGCGGATACTGTGACGGTAGCCGATCTGGTGGCGGCGCTTTCGTTTCATGTGAAAGAAGTTGAACGCAATCCTTATCATCTTTCACTTCCGGCGTGGATGCAGGATAACGTGCGGCGCGGCGGCGAGCTGGTTGGTGGGCAGGGCGCGGCGGTGCCGGATTTTACATTCTCGACACTTTACCGTCTGCGCTACTGGAAAGACGGTGCCTGTCGCGAAGTGCTCGAACGCGGACATTTTGTTTCCCTGAATGACAATTTGAAAGAACTGCTTAAGTGGAAGTAATCATAAAACAAAATGCCGAGGCCGGCAGCCGCGCTGCCGCGCTGGTCATTGCCCGGCTGGTACACGAAAAACCGGATGCCGTGCTGGGGCTGGCAACCGGCAGTACACCGTTGCTGCTCTACAAAGAACTCATCCGTATGCACCACGAGGAAGGTTTGGATTTCAGCCGTGTTACCACTTTCAATCTCGATGAATACGTCGGGCTTTCTGCCGAACATGATCAGTCCTACCACCGCTTCATGCAGGAAAACTTTTTTAGTCACATCAATATCAAGCCGAAGAATGTGCACATTCCCGACGGCATGACGGCAGATATTCCTGCGTTTTGTGCGAACTATGAACAGGCAATTAAGAACGCCGGCGGCATTGATCTGCAAGTGCTGGGAATTGGTTCCGACGGACACGTTGGGTTCAACGAACCGACTTCCTCGTTTGCTTCGCGCACCCGCATCAAAACATTGACCCGGCAGACGGTGGCCGATAATGCCCGCTTTTTTGGCGGCGACGAATCGAAGGTTCCGCACCACTGCATTACCATGGGAATCGGCACTATCATGGATGCGCGCAGAGTGATGATGCTGGCTTTTGGCGGCAATAAAGCGGATGCCGTGGCGGCCATGGTTGAAGGGCCAGTAGCGGCGATCATGCCGGCATCCATTCTTCAGCATCATCCTTGTGCCAAAGTATTCGTGGACGAGTCAGCGGCAGAAAAACTCAAGTTGTCCGGTTACTACCGCTGGATTTATGACAACAAACCGGATTGGCAGAAAGATTCTTAAAAATACGGAGGACGGCATGAGTGATGGCAATGCAAAGAGCGGCTACAATCGATTTCTTTTACTGGTCGCTGGTCTTGGTGGTCTGTTGTACGGCATTGATGTCGGTATCATTTCGGGCGCGCTACCGTATCTCGAAGCGACGTTCAAAGATTCGGCGACCGGACTGTCACTCACCGCCGGCAACCTTTCTTTCATTGTGGCGGCGGTATTGCTGGGCAGTGTGATTTCGACGTTGTTTGCCGGAGTGCTGTCCGACTGGCTGGGGCGCAAGAAGCTGATGTTTATGAGCGGACTGCTTTTTGTCGTCAGTATACCGGTTATTGCACTGTCCAGCGGCTACAGCTCACTGGTTTTTGGTCGGCTGTTGCAGGGCGTTAGCGCGGGACTCATCGGCGTGGTCGTTCCGCTCTATCTGGCAGAATGTCTCGGCGCGGCAAATCGCGGCAAAGGCACCGGAGTTTTTCAATGGCTGCTGACGCTTGGCATCGTTGCGGCGGCGGTGATCGGGTTTTATTTCAGCTGGAAAGTTGCGCAGATCGAAAAGCTGCATGATGCGGCTCAGCTATTTGCATTCAAAGATACGGCATGGCGCAGCATCTTCTGGGTTTCGCTTCCGCCGGGAATTCTCTTTATAATCGGCAGTCTGCTGGTAGCCGAGTCGCCGCGCTGGCTGTTCCGGCGCGGACGCCGGGACGCGGCGCTTGCCGCATTGCTACGTTCGCGCACTGATGAACAGGCGCAAAACGAACTGAAGGAAATGGAAGAAACCGCCGAAGCTGAAAAGGCGAAAACGGATTCAACAGGCGCAAAAATCAAGGAATCCCTGCTGCGCCGCAAGTACGTTATCCCGTTTATTCTCGCCTGCATAATCCTTGCCTGTAATCAGGCAACCGGCATCAACTCAATCATCGGCTATAATGCCACGATCCTCATTCAGGCTGGTCTTAGCGATGCCGGTGCTCATCTTGGTTACGTCATCCTTACCGTGGTAAATTTTCTTGTGACGATGGCGGGTGTGGCGCTGGTGGATAAGAAAGGGCGCAAGTTTCTGCTGTCGGTTGGAAGTATTGGCATCATTGTTTCGCTCATTTGTACCGGTCTGGTTTTTCATAAAAACGAAAAGGCCCGCGTTGATGTGAAAGATGCTGTTCAGATGCTGGTCACATCGGACCAGACGGCGACGATTGAATTCAATAAGGCGGTCGCGGCAAAACTTCTGGCAGGGGAACCCTCTGCGGATAAACCTTCAACCATGGTTGTCATTTACTCCTATGGCGATTTCCATGCTGCGTCGAAAGTTGTCCGCTCCGACGATATTGCCGGAAGCATCCAAATTACACGCGGCAGTTGCGTGCCAGCCAACAAAGTATCGGCATTCTTTCAAAATCCGTTCGCCAGCCTCGACGTGGCGCGGGTTGCTCCGCTCAAGATCGACAACGCGCTGATTACGCCGGTACCGTCGGAGAAGAACGGCTGGCTGACGGCCCTTTGCATTTTCTTCTTTATGGCGTCTTTCTCTGTCGGTCCCGGCGTCTGCGTGTGGCTGGCGCTGTCCGAGCTGATGCCGACGCGTATTCGCTCCAACGGCATGAGCATTGCCTTGCTTATTAATCAGGCTGTTTCGACGTCCATTGCCGCCGTCTTTCTGCCGACGGTCGGTAAATATGGCTACGGCACCATGTTCTTCATTTTCGCCGGATGCACCGTGATCTATTTCATCACGGCGGCGTTCTTCCTGCCGGAAACCAAAGGTAAGACGCTCGAAGAAATCGAGGAGCATTTCGAAGGCCGGCGATAGGCTCGTTAGAAAGACGAATAAGAAGGGGCTGAATGTGAAATTAAAAATAATTGGAATGTCATTCTTCTTGCTGACGGCAATGTGTCTTGCAAATGAGACGGTACTGCCTGTGCCGCAGAAAATGGTCGTTGATGACGGGGCCTTCAAAATCACGCCGGATACACGCATTTATACGGATACCGCAGCACAGTCGAACGGTGAATTTCTTGCCGCGCGACTTCGTAAATCCACCGGATATAAAATTGCGGTCGCGACCGGTGCGTTGTCGGGAAACGTGCCGGGAGATATTCTGGTCACTGCGGCGAACGCCAAGGCAACGCTGGGGCCGGAAGGTTATGAACTCAGCGTAAGCACCAATTCGATTGTCATTCGTGCGCCGGAGCAGGCCGGATGTTTTTACGGCGTGCAAACCCTGCTGCAGTTACTGCCGCCGGAAATATTCGCAACGCAGACTGTTGCCGGAGCGAACTGGACGGTGCCGTGTGTTCAGGTTGAAGACCAGCCGCGCTTTAAGTGGCGGGGAATGATGCTGGATGTGAGCCGCCACTTCTTTAATAAGGAGGAAATTAAAGAAGTCCTCGACCTCCTCGCGTTGCACAAGATTAACACATTCCACTGGCATCTGGTGGACGATCAGGGCTGGCGGATTGAGATTAAAAAATATCCCCGCCTGACGGAGGGCGGTGCATGGCGGAAGGATATTGGTTTTGGACTCGATCCGAAATCCAGCACGGCATACGGACCGGACGGCCGTTACGGCGGATTTTATACTCAGGACGACATCCGCGAAGTGGTGGAGTATGCCGCAGCCCGGCACATCACGGTTGTGCCGGAAATTGAAATGCCCGGCCATTCCGGTGCGGCGCTTTCGGCCTATCCCGAGTTCAGCTGCGAAGGGAAGCCGCTTGGAGAACTCGGCGCGGGCATTCATCGTGGTGTTTACTGCGCCGGCTGCGATGAAACCTTTTTATTTATCGAAAACATTCTGACTGAAGTTATGGCGCTTTTTCCCAGTCAATACATTCATATTGGTGGTGACGAAGTTCCTAAAGACAACTGGAAGAAGTGCGCAGCATGTCAGGCCCGCATCAAAACAGAAGGACTGAAGGATGAGCATGAATTGCAGAGCTATTTCGTTCGGCGCATCGAAAAGTTTATCAATGCACAAGGCAGGACGCTGATCGGGTGGAGTGAAATTCTGCAGGGAGGCCTCGCGCCGAACGCAACGGTAATGGATTGGATCGGCGGAGCCGAAGAAGCTACCGCCGCCGGACACGATGTGGTGATGTCGCCGAACACAGAATGTTATTTCAACCATTGTCAGTCGCAGGAACGGAATCTGGAGCCAAAAGCTCAGGGACGTTTTCTGCCATTGCGCCGGGCGTATGCTTATGAGCCGGTTTCCGCCGGGCTCGATCCGACGCTTCAGCATCATGTCTTGGGAGTGCAGGGTAATCTGTGGGCTGAATACATCGCCTCGCTCAACCATCTCGAATATATGATGTTCCCGCGGTTGTCGGCGCTGGCTGAAGTGGCTTGGTCACCAAAAGAGGCGCGCAACTGGGATTGTTTTTATCGCCGGTTACAGACGCAGCTCCAACGATTTGATCTGCTTGGAGTCAATTACCGTCGGGATCCCTCCGTGATCATTGGCGAATGGAGTCCGGCTCAGGTCGCGGCAACGGGAAGCAAGTTGGAATATGATATTACACGACGGGTCGTGGCGGCGGGCAATTACAGCGTAAGCATGGATTACACGTCCGGAAAAGACGGCATCAGGATTGCATCGGTGGCTCTGTTGGAAGATGGCCGGGAAATATCGCGCGATGTTCACAATGGAATTGCGGCAAAAGATAAGACAACGGACGCTGTTTATAAGCTCGAACTTTCCGAGTACAAAAAAAATGCCCGCTATACCATTCGGATACAGGCGACTGGCGACTCTGCCGGAAGTGTTACCTGGAGACTCCAATCGACGGAAGAAAAAGCTGCTGCGGTGGTGGTCGGTCAATGGACCCCGTCACAGATTACAACGAACAGGGTGGCGTTGACGTGGGATGTTACGAAACAATTTGCGGCGCCGGGTTGTCAGGTGAGCCTGAACTACGCGCGGGGAAAGCATGGTCTTAAACTCATTTCAGCGGCACTGCTGGAAGATGGGCGGGAAGTCGCACGTGATGTCCATGATGGATTTACCGGAACCAGATCACAGAATAAGGTTTACACACTGAAACTTCCTTTGCGCAAAGCAGATTCGAAATACGCTGTGCGAGTACAAGTCGAAGGACATGGCGGTACAGATTCATTTGGTAATGTTACGGTGAGCGCCTTACCTGCGGAGAAAAAATGATGAAACACATATTCCTTACTATTATTACAGCGGTATTAATTTGGAGTCCGTGCCGTGCCGTGCCTCCGCGTGAAAGTGGTGCAGGTTTGAATCCGATGGATGCCGTAAACCCCGAGTTGGTTGAGGCGGGTGGGCTCAAGAAGTCTGGTGTTGTAAAAAGTCCCGTTGGCCTCGAAACGGTGAAGTCATCGATTAATCTGCCTCGTGCAGAGCTTGCTCCGGAAATCGCCGTAGCCGGAGCTGACGCTTTGCTTCGCCGGGTTGTAAGCGGATCTATCGAAAAGTTCCGTTTCGAGTATATCCCCCGCGATAACGGGCAGGATGTTTTCGAAATCGAAAGTATCGGCGACCGGATTGTTCTGCGAGGCTCCGATCCTGTTTCCATGGCATCGGCGCTGAACTGGTATCTCCGCTATTATGCTCACCGCGAAACGGATTTCCGGGTTAAAACCATCGAACTGCCGAATCCGCTTCCGCCGGTTGACGCCAAGGTTCGCCACGTCAGCGACAGTCGTTACCGTTGGTTCTTTAATTTCTGCACCTTCGGTTACGACATTCTCTGGTACGACTGGTCGAAAACCGAACGCCTCATCGACTGGCTCGCCATGAATGGCGTCAATCTCGCGCTTGCGCCGGTCGGGCAGGAGGCGGTCTGGAGGGATATTTTTGTCAAATACGGATATTCCGACGAAGAAGCCCGTGCATTTCTCGGTGGCCCAGCCTTTATGCCGTGGACGCTCATGCTGAACATAGATCATTTCGGCGGCCCGCTCCCGACGGGATGGATTGAGCGCGGCGAAGAACTCCAGAAGCTCACGGTTAAGCGGATGAACGAACTGGGGATTATGCCGGCTTATCCCGCGTTCAACGGTCATGTGCCGGCCGATTTTACACAACGTCATCCAGGGACAAAACTGTATCCGATCCACTGGTATGGTCCGACGAAGGAAACCTGGATGCTTGATCCTGAAAGTCCCAAGTTTGTAGAGATGGAAGCTGACTTCGTGCGCCGGTTGACGGAGCTTTACGGCCCGTCGCACTTTTACGCCATCGACACGTTTATCGAAATGATCCCACCCTCGGACACGCCAGAGTATTTGCGGAGTGTTTCCGGAAATATTTATCAGGGATTGGCTAAAGCCGATCCTGACGCCGTGTGGGTTTTGCAGGGCTGGATGTTTATGGGTGTCGCCCGCGAAAAATTCTGGCAGAAACCGCAGCGTGATGCGTTTCTCACGGCAGTTCCCGCTAATGGACTTCTGGTGCTGGATATGTCGGGCGGCGACAAGGCGCAAAGTTCGGACTGGTTCTGCAATCACGCCTGGCTATGTTCAACGGTTCACGACTTCGGCAATAAAAACGGATTTTTCGGGAAGCCGTTTTCGCTGATGAATAAGTACGCCGGGCTCAGGAATTCTCCGGGACTTTCTGGTCTTGGAATGGTTCCTGAAGGTCTAAGTTCAACTCCGCCGGTTTATGCGGCGATCATGGAAATGGCGTGGAGGGAAAAGGTTCCTGAACAGAGTGCATGGTTCATGGACTATGCGGACAGTCGTTACGGAAAATCGCTGCCTGCCGCCCGCGATGCCTGGCGGCTGCTTGGGCAGAGTCTTTTCAGCCGCAATTTGCAGGATTGTGCGGTCGTGAGAAGTCCGGGCATGGTCTGGTCTTCGATATCGACCAGAAAAGAACAGGGAGATCGTTTATCGCCGGCCCAGCGCGGAGATGTCGAAAAGGCCTGCGACAAATTACTTTCCTGCCGCGCGGAACTTTCCGCAAATCCGTGCTATCAGTATGACGTGGTGAGCATTGTCCGCGATCTGATGACGGACCGCGGCCTTGATCTGGTAAAACAGATGCACGCCGCTTTTACCGCGAGTGATCGTGAAGCTTTTCAGTCCACCTTCGCGCAGTTTAAGGAATTGATGCGGGATATGGATCAGTTGGTCGGAACGCAGGAAGATTTTCTTCTGGGACGGTGGATCGCTTCGGCTCGTGCCTGTGCAAGCACACCGGAAGATGCTGATCTCTATGAGTGGAATGCTCGTAACGTCATTACACTTTGGGGAGATCGTAACCGCAACATCCGCGACTATTCCCGCCGCCACTGGTCCGGGATGATCTGCGATTTCTACCTGCCGCGCTGGGAACTTTTCGTCAGCTATCTGGATGGGTTGATGAGCAAAAACGCCAAATTTGATCAGGCTGTTTCGAAGAAGGCGCTTGTTGAATTTGAAGATGCGTGGTGCCGGAAGAAAAATACTTTCCCAGCAGAGACAACGGGTGACCCGGTTGCTGTTGCAAGTATGCTGCGGGAAAAATACAGGGAGAAAAAATGATGAAGTACATACTAGCGGAGAAAAAAATGATGAAACGTATATTCCTTACTATCATTACAGCAGTTTTTATTTGGAGCCCGTGCCGTGCCGCGCCACAGCGTGACGTCGCCGCCGGCATGAACGCGCTGGATGCTACAAGTCCCGAGTTGGTCGAGGCGGGTGCGGCTGAAAATACTACGACGGTAAAAAGTCCCGTTGGTTCAAAAACGACGAATACAACTATCAATCTGCCGCGGCCGGAAGTTGCGCCGGATGTCGTGGTGGCTGGTGCCGAAGCTTTGCTTCGACGGGTTGTGCCTGGTTCGGTCGAAAAGTTCCGGTTTGAGTGCATCGCCCGCGACAACGGGATGGATGTTTTCGAAATAGAAAGTGTCGGCGACCGGATTGTTTTGCGCGGATCGGATACGGTGGCCTTGGCGTCGGCTTTGAATTGGTATCTCCGCTACTATGCACACCGGGAAACGGATTTCCGCGTCAAGACCATTGAACTGCCGAATCCGCTGCCGCCGGTTGACGTCAAGGTTCGCCACGTTACGTCCAGCCGTTATCGCTGGTTCTTCAACTTTTGCACTTACGGCTACGATCTGGCCTGGAACAGCTGGCCGCAAACCGAGCGCCTGCTGGACTGGCTGGCCATGAATGGTGTCAATCTCGCCCTTGCCCCGGCTGGGCAGGAAGCAGTTTGGAGAGATCTCTTTGTCAAATACGGATTTTCCGATGAGGAAGCCCGTGCGTTTCTCGGCGGCCCGGCCTTCATGCCCTGGACGCTCATGCTGAACATCGACCACTTCGGCGGCCCTCTGCCGACAGGATGGATTGAGCGCAGCGCCGGGATTCAAAAGCTTACGGTGAAGCGCATGAACGAGCTGGGCATCATGCCGGTTTATCCCGCCTTCAACGGCCATGTGCCTGCCGATTTCGCGCAGCGGCATCCGGGAAGCAAACTTAACCCGATCCGCTGGTACGGCCCGAGTCCGAACACGTGGATGCTTGATCCGGAAAATCCCAAGTTCGCGGAGATGGAGACTTTCTTCGTGCGCCGGATGACGGAACTCTATGGCTCATCGCACTTTTACGCCATTGATACGTTTATCGAAATGATTCCGCCCTCTGACGCTCCGGAATACCTGCGGAGCGTTTCCGCAAATATTCACCGTGGACTGATCGATGCCGATCCCGAAGCCGTTTGGGTTTTGCAGGGGTGGATGTTTATGAATCCGGCGCGGGAAAAATTCTGGCAGAAACCGCAACGCGATGCTTTCCTCGGTGCCGTTCCGGCTGGCGGACTTCTTGTGCTTGATATGTCCGGCGGGCGCAAAGCGCAGGAACTGAACTGGTTTGACGGACACGCATGGCTTTGGACCACCGTTCACGATTTCGGTAACCAGACCGGGTTTTTCGGAAAGCCGTTTAATCTGCTGAACAAGCTTGATGCGCTTCGGAACGCCCCCAGACGTTTCGGTACGGGCATTATCGGCGAAGGGCGGAGTTCGACGCCAGTAGTCTATGCGGCTCTTATGGAAGCAACGTGGCGGGAGCAGGTGCCCGAGCCGTCGGCCTGGTTTATGGAATATGCCGGCGCCCGTTACGGGAAACCGCTGCCCGCCGCCCGTGAAGCCTGGCGGCTGCTCGGAGGTAGTGTCTTTGACCGCAATCTGCAGGATTGCGCCGTGGTGAAAAGTCCGGACATTATCTGGGCCGCACTTTTAGCCGGGAAAGAACCGGGCAATCGGTTGTCGGTAGCACAGCGCGCTGATCTCACCAAGGCGTGCGATGAATTGCTTTCCTGCCGCGCAGAGCTTTCGGCTAATCCGTGTTACCAATACGACGTAATGAGTGTAGTTCGCGATCTGATGACGGATCGCGGACTTGATTTGGTTAAACAAATGTACACGGCTTTTGCCGCCGGTGACCGTGAAGCTTTTCAGTCCTCTCTCACCCGGTTTCGGGAAGTGATGACGGATATGGATCAGCTGGTCGGAACACAGGAAGATTTTCTTCTGGGACGGTGGATCGCTTCGGCCCGTGCCTGTGCGACCAATCTGGAAGATGCCGATCTGTATGAGTGGAATGCCCGGAATCTCATTACCCTTTGGGGGACCCGAGATCGCAATATCCGCGACTATGCCCGCCGTCACTGGTCCGGGTTGATTGCTGATTTCTACCTACCGCGCTGGGAGCTGTTCGCGGGATATCTGGATGGGGTGATGAGTAAAAACGCCAAATTTGATCCGGCTGTGGCGAAGAAGACGCTCGTTGAATTTGAAGATATGTGGTGCCGGAAGAAAAACGGGTTCCCTGCCGAGCCGACGGGCGATCCGGTTGCTGTTGCAAGCATGCTTCGTGAGAAATACAGGGAGGCCAAATGAAGAAGCTTCTGCTTCCAGTAGTCGCGGCGTTTGCCGCAACAGGTTTTTCTGAAACCGCCGCGCCGCGACCTAACATCATTATCATTCTGACCGACGACCAAGGTTATGCCGATGTCGGCTGTTTCGGCGCGAAGGGGTTTGTCACTCCGAACCTTGACCGGCTGGCAAAAGAAGGACGGAAGTTTACAAACTTTCATGTGGCCCAAGCGGTCTGCTCCGCATCGCGCGCGGCTTTGCTGACGGGGTGCTATCCCAACCGGGTTGGTATTCAGGGTGCGCTCAATCCGTACGCAAATTTCGGGATCAGCAGTTCCGAAATGACCCTCGCCGAGCTGGTAAAGCAGCGCGGCTATGCAACCGGCATGGTCGGTAAGTGGCACCTTGGTCATCTGCTGCCGTTTCTGCCAACACGCCACGGGTTCGATGAGTGGTTCGGCCTGCCTTATTCCAACGACATGTGGCAGGAATCCACCAGAAATAAAACCTTCCCGGTACTGCCGTTGTTTGAAAACGAGACCGTTGTGATTCCGGCGGTTACGCACGCCGACCAGGAGCAGCTCACAACCTGGTATACCGAACATGCGGTGAAGTTCATTGAGAAGAACAAAGGCAACCCGTTCTTTCTCTACGTGGCGCACAGCATGCCGCACGTTCCGCTGCACGTCAGTGATAAGTTCAAAGGTAAATCCGAGCGTGGCCTTTATGGCGACGTGATTCAAGAAATCGACTGGTCGGTCGGTCAGATTATTGGTGCGTTGGAACGAAACGGGCTGGATAAGAACACTTGGATTATTTTTACATCCGATAACGGTCCGTGGCTGATTTATGGCGATCATGGAGGATCGGCCGAGCCGCTGCGTGAAGGTAAAGGAACGGCATGGGAAGGCGGCACGCGTACGCCGTGTCTCATGCGCTGGCCTGCACAGATTCCCGCCGGAACGGTGTGCAATGACATGCTTATGACCATCGACCTGTTTCCGACCATCGCGAAGATCATTGATGCAAAACTGCCGGAACATCCAATAGACGGCCTTAATATCTGGCCGATCATTTCCGGACAGCCGGGCGCGAAGAATCCGCACGCGGCCTACTGGTTCTACTACGAACGCGGACAGTTGCAGGCGATCTCCACCGGCGACGGACGCTGGAAGCTGCAGTTTCCGCACAGTTATGGATCACTTGCCGGAAAAACGCCGGGACATGGCGGCACACCGGCTGGCGGCACCGGATGCAAGGTCGAAAAGATAGAGCTCTATGATCTTGTTACGGACGTGAGCGAAACGACTGATGTTGCGGATAAATATCCTGAAATCGTCACACGGCTCACCGCCGAGGCGGAAAAGGCGCGTGCGGATTTGGGTGATGAGTTGACTGGGCGAAAAGGAAGTGGCGTGCGTGAAGCAGCCAAAGCCGCGCTCCCAAAGAAATAATCACCTCCCCCTAAAAAAAGCCCGGACTCGTCCGGGCTTTTTGCTGTCATCGGTTTCGTTTAGCAGTCGATCCGCTTAACGTTGATGTTGTTGATGTCAGCTACGCCGATCCTCATCTCTTTGGCAATGGCGAGGTATTTCACTGCGGCAATTGGATCGTCATGGAAAAGCCGCGAGGCGATAACGTCGACGACGGTCAATTTTTTCGTGCCTGCTAAGCCGTCGTGTTAACAAAGGCTGGCCAGCCGAGCCATCGTGCTAACAAAGGCTGGTATTCACCGGATTCCGTAGTTTATGCTCCGGCCTTAATTTTAACGGATCAGACATTATGGAAACCGTATGAAATATATCAGTACCAGAGGACAAATGGAACCGGTCGGGTTCCTCGACGCCGTGATGACCGGACTGGCTCCCGACGGCGGATTGTTGCTGCCGGAGAGTCTGCCGGACGTTTCCGGCAAACTGCTGGCGTGGTCTAAGCTTTCCTATCAGGAACTAGCGTTCGAAGTAATGAGCCTTTTTGCCACCGATCTGCCGTCCACCGACCTCAAAGCGCTGATCGAAAAAAGCTATGCCACTTTCCGCGCGCCGGAAGTGGCGCCGGTTATTCCGGTTGACGGTTTTCATGTGCTGGAACTCTGGCACGGCCCGACGCTCGCCTTTAAAGATGTTGCCCTTCAGTTTCTCGGTAATCTGTTTGAGTACGTTCTCGAAAAACGCGGCGGCGAGCTGAACATTCTAGGCGCGACCAGCGGCGATACCGGTTCCGCGGCGATCTACGGCGTGCGCGGCAAAAAGAACATCCGCATTTTCATCATGCACCCGAAAGGCCGTACCAGCCCGGTGCAGGAAAAGCAGATGACCAGCGTACTCGATGACAATGTATTCAACCTTGCGGTGGAAGGCACGTTTGACGACTGCCAACACCTGATGAAATCCATTTTTTCCGACGTTGCGTTTAAGGAGAAATATTCGCTTGGCTCGGTCAACTCGGTGAACTGGGCGCGCGTGCTGGCTCAGATTGTTTATTATTTCTACGCCTTTTTCCGCGTGCAGGAGCGTGCCGATGCAAAGCAGATGAGGTTTGCGGTGCCGACCGGCAACTTCGGCGACATCATGGCCGGCTACCTCGCCGTGCAGATGGGGCTTCCGGTTAAACAGCTGATTCTGGCCACCAACGAAAACAACATTCTGTCGCGCTTTTTCAACACCGGCATTTACAGCATGGGCGAAGTCGTTCCGACGATCAGTCCGTCGATGGATATCCAGATCGCCAGCAACTTTGAGCGTTATCTCTATTACCGGATTGGCCAGGATGCCGCGAAACTGCGCGAGCTGATGGCCGGCTTCGCCAAAAATAAATCCCTGACGGTTGCGTTGAATGAGGACGGCGTCATGGACGAGCTGTTCGCCGCAGGCGAAGCAGACACCGCTCAGACGCTGGCGATGATTAAGAAATGTTACGAGCAGGAAGGGTATATGCTCGATCCGCACACTGCCGTCGGCGTTGTTGTCGCGGAATGCTTTGCGGATCCAACCGTTCCGACGATCTGCCTCGCCACCGCACATCCGGCTAAATTTACCGATGCCATCGAGCGGGCGATCAGTGTTGCCGCACACCATCCGGCACTCGACAAACTCGCCAACGCCGAAACCCGCTGCGACACCATCGCCAACGATGAATCGGCTGTGCGCGATTATCTGATTGCGAAAACGAAATGAGGACTTCCGCTGTGGCGGAAAAAAACCAGTCTAGCTAAGGAGGCGGCAAGCTTATGAAAAAACTATTCTGCTTTTTAAGCATCGTGGTCTGGTTTTCCCCATTTATGAGTTTTTCTGAAACGGATATGGATCAATTGTTGAAGAGAGCGCAGCAGGGTGACGCCCCGTCTCAGGTCGAGCTTGGGGATTGTTATTTGGATGGGAAGGATGTTCCGACGAATATTGTAGAAGCTGTAAAGTGGTATCGGCTTGCAGCAGCGCAGGAAAACGTTCTTGCACAAAGACACTTGGGGTATTGTTATCGAGAAGGTTCGGGCGTCGAGTTGAATTTAGAGACGTCCGCAGGATGGTATCGGCGTGCGGCGGAGAATGGAGACGCTGTAGCCCAATATATTCTCGGAGTATCGTATTACGCCGGACAAGGAGTCGCACAAGACTATAAAGAGGCGGCCCGGTGGTGTCGTCTTTCTGCTGAACAAGGATATGCCGAAGCCCAATCTAACCTTGGAGCTTGTTATCATAATGGTCGCGGAGTGCTTCAGGATTATGTTGAAGCCTACGCATGGTGGTTGATTGCGGCAATGAACGGATCGAATTTAGGGGCAGAAAATAGGGACGTGTATAAAAACAGTATGGGAGGCGAACAAATTGCTGCCGGACAAGCGCGTGCAAAAGAGTTAATCGCAAATATAGAGCGGAAGAAAAAACTTTCAACAGTAAGTTTCGGGCAGGTTCTGTCGGGTGATATTGATCCTTCTGGATACGGTAGCGGGTTGCTGATTGAAGGTGGTTATGTTGTGACCTGCTGGCATGTGGTTGAGAATGCCAAAAAAATATTCATCAATTATCTAGGAAAAGATTTTTCGGCCAGTGTGGCTCAAAAGGATACTGGCAATGACCTTGCTATACTGCGCGTGGATGGTGTCGATGCCGGGGCTTCTCTAAGTTTTGCCAATAGTGTGAAGCTGGGCGAACAAGTATTCACGATGGGATTTCCGCACCCCGATCTTCAAGGTTCAAATGTCAAGTTTACGACCGGAACAATCAGCGGGTTAACCGGTGCGCAAGATACTCCGCTTTATTACCAGATCAGTGTGCCCACACAGGCAGGCAACTCCGGTGGCCCTCTTTTTGATAAATATGGCAATCTGGCCGGAATTGTTGCCGCCAAATTAAATTCACCGGTGACTTTAGCGGATACTGGCGATCTTACTCAGAATGTGAACTACGCCATAAAGTCCGACTATCTTGTTCCACTCATGAAAACAGTGGATGGAATCAAGGTTCGACCTTATCAAACCAAGTCGGTGAATCTGTTGGCGTTGGTTGAAGAATTGAAAAAATCGGTTGTGATGATCAAGGTCTATTGATCCGATTAGTGATAATCAGTGAAGATTAGTGGATAAAGCTGAATTCTGATTTGCTTAAAAGGAACCAAGAGGCTCTCCAGTGCCTTCAGCAGGCCGTGTGTGACACGATGGTTAAAAAGGCCAAGCTTAGGCAGGATGTGTGATTGTTGAACGAGATGGGAAGCCCTGCAAAATTTCCGCCGCAGAGGCTGTGCGAGAGATTGAAGAAAGCCGCGTCCGCGATGCTGAAGCGGTTAAAGCCGCTTGTGCAAAGCAGGTATAACCCGCCCCGCCGTTCCGGCACCCCTCCACGGGAGGGGATTTGTTTGATTCCCCTCCGCCGGAGGGGTGGCCAAAGGCCGGGGTGGGTTGCGTCTCTTTCCCGACCGCCATAGCTTGAAAGCGACGGCGGTTACGGCTAAATTCTCCCCTCAGATTTAAATCCGCGTTCATTCGTGTCCATTCGCGGTTAAAGCAGGAGTTGGTTTAATGAGAATTCTTTCGGGCATACAGCCATCGGGCAAACTGCATATCGGCAACTATTTCGGGATGATGAAACCTGCCATCGAACTGCAGGAGCAGGGCGAGGCGTTTCTGTTTATCGCCGACTACCACGCGCTGACGACGGTGAACGATGCCGCCGCGCTGCGCACGATGGTGAAAGATGTGGCGCTCGACTTTCTGGCCGCCGGTCTCGATCCGGCAAAGACCGCCTTTTACCGCCAGAGCGATGTGCCGGAAGTGCAGGAACTGGCATGGCTGCTGTCGGTGGTGACGCCGATGGGATTGCTGGAGCGCTGCCATTCCTACAAGGACAAGCTCGCCAAAGGAATCGCCGCCACGCACAGCCTGTTTGCCTATCCGGTGCTGATGGCCGCTGATATTCTTTCGGTACAGTCCACCGTGGTGCCAGTCGGGCGCGACCAGAAACAGCATGTCGAAGTGACCCGCGACATCGCCGTGAAGTTCAACAATCAGTTTGGCGAGGTCTTTACGATTCCGGACCCGTCGATCCGCGACTCGGTCGCCGTGGTTCCCGGCGTGGATGGACAGAAAATGTCGAAATCCTACGACAACACGCTGGAAATTTTCGGCGATCCCGGCGTACTCAAAAAACGGGTGATGCAGATTGTTACCGACAGTACACCGTTGGAAGAGCCGAAGAATCCCGATACCTGCAATGCGTTCGCGCTCTATAAACTGTTCGCTAGTGAATCTGAAATTTTGAAGATGAAGCTGAACTATGCCGCTGGCGGGTTCGGTTACGGCACCGCCAAGAAAGAACTGCTCGCCAAAATCAATGACTACTTTGCGCCGATGCGCGCCAAACGCGCCGAGCTCGAAAAAAATCCTGATTTTGTCAACGACGTCTTGAAAAAGGGGGCGGAACGAGCGCGCGCCGAAACCCGTAAAACCCTTCAGGCCGCTCGTCAAGCGGTTGGACTGGAATGATTGACATGATCGATATGGTCAGTATGATCATTCCGGTTGGAGGTGCAGCATGAGCATTACCGTAACAGCAGTTAAAGCGCGGCAGAATCTTGGGGAACTCCTCAATCTGGTTTCCATCAAACACGAAGAAGTCATCATCGAGCGGGCCGGAAAAAAAATCGCCCGGCTGACATTTATTGACGAAGGTGCTGATGCGGTCAATGAGCCGGTTGCGGAAAACTATGCGACCCGGTGCGCGACAGAGAAAAAAACAAAAATAGATTTCTCCGAATTCTTCGGAACCTGGGACGATGAGGAATATCGCAAGGTCACGGAGGCTGTAAACAGCCTGCGGGTTATTGATCCGGAGATGTGGCAGTGAAGCAGGCTGTTATTGATACCAATATTTATACGGATTTGATGAATGGACATCAGTCCGTGGAGGCCGTGCTGGAAGAATTCGAACGTATCCTGCTTCCTGTAACGGTTCTTGGAGAACTGCTTTACGGATTCACCTATGGATCAAAAGAAGCCGAAAACCGTATGCAACTTGAACGATTTCTAAGTCGTGATTTTGTAAAACTTTCCTGCGTATCCAGGCCAACGGCCGAGTGCTACGCTTTGCTGATGGCATCGCTTCGACGGAACGGAACCCCGCTGCCGACCAACGACGTATGGATTGCCGCCTCGGCCTGTGCCGAAAAAGTGCCGCTGATCAGCCGCGACAGCCATTTTAAGCAAATTAAAGGACTTCAACTTATTGTTCCGGAATAAAATGCATATGCCTGATTTACTGCCGAATGAAGAATACAAGGTGAGTCTCGAAGTTTTCGAAGGCCCGCTCGACCTGCTCCTCTACCTCATCAAAAAAGACGAGGTGGATATTTACGACATTCCAATCGGGAGGATTACCACCCAGTACATGGAATATCTCGAGCTGATGAAAATCCTCAATCTCGAGATCGCTGGCGATTTTATCGTCATGGCGGCGACGCTGATGGTGATTAAGAGCCGCCTGCTTTTGCCCGACGAAGACCGCGGGCCGGTGGAAGAGGACGACGAGGACGATCCGCGCTGGGACTTGGTGCGCCAGCTGGTCGAATATAAAAAATTCAAAGATGCCGCCGGTTTTCTCGGACATCTTGAAACGGTTCAGGAGAATGTTTTTTCGCGCGAAGGAGAACATGTCGAGCTGGGCGCACGGCCCGATATCGGCATGCAGGACGTCAGCATCTTTGATCTGATCAGCGCACTCAATCAGGCGCTCGACCGTGTGCCGAGAGAAGAACTGAACGAAATCTTTGCCGAGCAATTTACGGTTAGCGAAAAGGTGGATTATCTGCTGGAAGCTACGAAAAACGGCAAGTCGCTGACGCTGGGCCGTCTATTCCGCGGGATGCGTTCCCGCCATGAAATCGTCTGCACCTTTCTCGCTGTGCTGGAACTGATTAAGCTCAACCGTCTAGCGGCGCGGCAGGACAATCATTTTGATGAAATCGTTATTGAACAGGTTGAGGGCGGCGAGTCCGAACCGGTTTTGCAGGAGGATGTGACCGTATGAGCGATATCGAAGTGCTTCCTGAACTTAAACAAATCATCGGCGCGCTGCTGTTTGCGGCCAAAAAGCCGCTGACATCCAAGGAAATCCGCAAGGCGCTGGTAGATGCCGGTGCCAGTTACGGCGGCCCTTACCAGCAGTTCGCGGAGTTTAAAGAGGACGATATTTTGTCCGCCATTGAAGAACTGAAAACCGAGCTGACGCAAGGCACTACAGGGTTATGTATTGCTGAAGTCGCGCACGGCTACCGGTTGCAGAACGAAATTAACTGCGGGCCGTGGGTCCGCACACTGCTTGATAAAGATCAGACCGCCCGTTTGTCTAAACCCGCGCTTGAAACTCTCGCCATCATTGCCTATCGCCAGCCGATTCTGCGTTCAGAGATCGAATCGGTACGCGGCGTGGCGGTGGATCAGGTTTTGCGTAATCTGGTCGAGATGCAGCTGGTTCGGGTGACGGGCCGCAGCGAACTGCCGGGCCGCCCGTGGCTTTTCGGCACCACACAGCGTTTTCTTGAGCATTTCGGCCTGCGTAGCCTCGAAGAGATGCCCGGTATGGAAGAACTGAAGCGAATGGTTCCGGTCGAAAAACCGGAGCGGACAAAACCTTTCCCTGCGATGGAAAAAGAGTTAGAACAGCGGGCGCAACAGGCGGCAACGGAGGACGATGATGAGTCTGGAGAAGCTGAGGAAACAGATTGATGGTCTCGATGAGGAGCTGATTAAGCTGCTCAACGAGCGGATCAAAATCGCGCTCGCAATCGGGAAAACCAAAAAAGAGCAGGGCGGTGAAATTTATGTTCCCTCCCGCGAAAAAGCCGTTTTTGAACGAATTGCCCGGCTGAATAACGGTCCGCTTCCCGAGGAATCGGCGCGCGCAATCTACCGTGAAATCATGTCGGCCGCTCTGGCACTCGAAAGCAGTGTAAAAATTGCGTATCTTGGTCCGCCGGCCACCTTCACCCATCAGGCAGCTCACGCCAAATTCGGTGCCAGTGTGGACTATCACCCGGTCGGCACCATAACCGACGTATTCAATGCGGTTGAACACGGTTCAGCCGACTACGGCGTCGTGCCGATTGAAAACTCTATTGAAGGCGCGGTGACTCATACCTTCGATCAGTTCACGAACACGCAGCTTAAAATCTGCGCGGAAATCTACCTGCCGGTTTCGCTCTACCTGCTCGCCTCCGTGCCGAGAGAAAAAATAACACGGGTTTGCAGTAAGCAGGAAGCGATTGGACAGTGCCGCCGCTGGCTGAATGAGAACCTTTCCGGTATCGAAATAGACGCCGTTAACAGTACCGCGCTGGCCGCCGAAATGGCTGCCGGAAGCGACTGTGCCGCCATTGCCAGTGCGCTAGCCGCCGAACTTTATAATCTCAATGTTATTGCCGAAAACATTCAGGATGCCAGCGGCAATACCACTCGATTCCTCGTCATCGGTCGCAAGTACGGCGAGCCGACCGGCGAAGACAAGACCTCCATTTACTTCGGTATCAAAGACGAAGTCGGTGCTCTGCACGACGCGCTGGACGCACTCAAGATTAACGGTATCAATATGACCAAGATTGAGTCGCGCCCCAGCAAAAACAAAGCGTGGGAATACTACTTTTTTGTGGACTTCGAAGGCCACGCCGACGATCCGCACGTCAAAGTTGCGCTTAAAGCACTTGAGAAGCACTGCGCCGTACTTACCGTGCTCGGCTCATACCCGAAGGCGGAGGATTGATTTTCAGAGGATCGGAACGGGTATGAGTGACACACTGAAAATTTCCGTCGGAGTTGTCGCCTGGAATGAAGAAGATAGTATTGCGCTGGCGCTGGAATCCATTCTTAAACAATCGATTTTCCACGGTGCAAAAAGTCTCGAGTGTGAAACCGAGCTGATTGTTATAGCCAATGGCTGCACCGATCGTACGGTTGAAGTGACGGATGATTTTTTCAAAAAAGCCCGCAGCGAATTTCCCGAAAGCGGACCCGTCCGTCTACGGCTCGAAGTTGTGCCGGAAGCAGGATTTGCCAATGCATGGAACTTGCTGGCGCATACATACAGCCGCCCCGATGCCGACTTCATCTATTTCGTCAATGCCGACATCGTCATTGATCAGACCGATGCCTTTGAAATGATGCTCCGCAGGCTGCAAAGAGATTACGCCATGCGGGTTATTTCACCGGTCGGGCACAAACACATCGAAGCGGCCAAATGTAAGAGTCTGTGTGACCGGCTGAATCTGGCCGTTACCCGCTTCACGGAGAAAAACCAGACGGCACAGGTCCGCGGCCACTGTTTCTGTGCCTGCGCTTCGGCCCTGCGTTCGGTTTGGCTACCGAAATATTTTCCCGGCGCGGTGGATGGATGTTTCAAGCGGATGATTATCAGCGATATGGCCGCTGTGCAGGATAATCCGGCACGCATTGGTCTGGCGCTCAATGCCAGCTACACCTTTGAAGCCTATCGCACTTTCCGCGAAATTTATTTCCGCCGCGTACGTCTGTTTGTCGGACAGACCTTCATTGAGACCCTGATGCGCCATCTTAAAACCATGCGCGATGAACAGCCTAAACTTAGCCTGATGGCGTATTTGCGCGCTCGCGACGAAACCGATTCTTCGTGGCTGCACCGCCTTGTGCAACTCAACATCCATGTCAACGGACTGTTTGCAACTATGCCGTCACCGTGGTTCCGCTTCCGCTTCTGGCGGAATCCGAAAATCAGCAGTTTCAAGAAACTCGGCATGCTGCCCGTCGCTGTCATTGCCTTTATCTTCGATGTTCCGGTTTTCCTCTCCGCCGCATGGCGTCTCAAAACCGGTCGCGTGGCCGGTGTCTGGAAAGACACGCACAACCGGGAACTGCGGGTTGAACAGTAAATACAGAGGAGATGTCCGTGCCGTCCCATACGCTTCAATTCCGTGTCCGCTATAGCGAAACCGACCAGATGCAGACTTTTTACAATTCGCGTGCGCTGGAATGGTTTGAAGTTGGCCGTACCGAGCTTTCGCGTGCAATCGGCGTCCCGTACGCAGAATGGGAAAAGCGCGGCATTCTTATGCCGCTGGTTGAGGCTCGCGTTTTCTTTCGCGGACGGGCCCGCTACGATGATCTGCTTGAAATGACGGTTACGCTGAAGGCCGAAGGCCGTGCCCGCCTGCTTTTTGAAAACCGGATTGTACAGGCCGATGGATCCGGTGCCGTGGCCGAGGGATATACCGTACACGCTATGGTTTCGACAGAGACCGGCCGGCCGGTACGCGCACCGGACTGGGTGGTTGAACTTTTGAATAAGGAATAAAAATGGAACGACAGTTTTTGATGGGAAATGAGGCGGTCGCGCTGGGTGCGCTGCATGCCGGAGCTGCTCGTGGAGCCGGTTATCCGGGAACGCCATCGAGCGAGATTCTCGATGTCTTTAACAAGCTGGGCGGGAAAGCGGAATGGTCGCCGAACGAAAAAGTCGCCGCCGAAGTGGCGCTAGGCGTTTCCTTTGCCGGTGTGCGCGCTTTCACAACGATGAAGCACGTTGGGCTGAATGTTGCCGCCGACGTACTTTTCACCGCCGCCTACAGCGGCGTGGACGGCGCGCTGGTTTTTATTGTGGCCGACGATCCCGGTCTGGCTTCCAGTCAGAACGAACAGGATACCCGCCGCTATGCCGTCGCCGCCGGTGTGCCGCTGGTTGAACCGTCCGATTCGCAGGAAGCCTACGACTTCACCCGCATGGCGTTTGAGATTTCCGAGCGCTGGAAAATTCCGGTGATCGTAAAACTGACCACGCGCGTTTGCCATTCCGGAACCATTGTCATGCCGAGCAAGCCGGTTAGCGACCTGCCGAAGGCGCACTTTGAGCGCAATATTCCATATCATGTCATGGTCCCCGGCCACGCCCGTCCGGCGCACCGCCGTCTGCGGCAGAAGCTGGCCGAGATTGCTGAATGGAACGAAAAAGAGGGTCCGAATCAGAAAATTCAAGGATCTAAAGAACTTGGCATTTTGGTTTCCGGCGTTGCCTATCAGCATGTGCGTGAAGCCGCACCGGAAGCATCTGTTTTTAAAGTCGGTATGAGTTATCCGCTGCCGATGCGGCAGATGCTCGATTTTTCCGCTTCGGTTAAACGCGCCGTTGTAATTGAAGAAAACGATCCGTATATGGCCGACGCAGTGCGGGCGGCGGGCGGGGTGGTTGACAGCGCGCCGGAAATGTACCGCTTTGGCGAATTGGATGTAGGCCGAGTGAAACGCATTCTGGCTGGCGACACGACACCCGAAGCGGTTCCGCCGCGCGGCAAGCCGCCGCAGCTTTGCGCGGGATGTCCGCACACGGTGACGTTTGAAATACTCAAGCGGCACAACTGTATCGTCGCGGGAGATATCGGCTGCTACACGCTGGCCGCGCTTCAGCCGTTGGCGGCGATGGATACACAGATTTGCATGGGCGCGAGTCTTGGCGTCGGCGTTGGTCTGCGCCACGTTTTGCCGCGTGAGGAAGCCAAGCGGGTAGTCAGTGTAATCGGTGACAGCACGTTCGTTCACAGCGGACTGACCGGGCTGGCCGAGATGACGTATAACGTGCCACCGACAGGCCATGTTCTATTGATTCTCGATAACGCCACCACCGCGATGACCGGTCAGCAGGAACATCCCGGCACCGGTCGTCTGTTGGATCACACGCCGACCAATCAGCTCGATTACGAAACAGTAGTTCGTGCCATGAACGTTCCGAATGTCGGAGTTTTTGATCCGGTTCGTCAGCCCGCCGAGTTTGAAAAAGCGCTGGTTGAGGCGCTCGAAAAAGACGAACTGACAGTTTTGATTGTGCGGCGTCCCTGCATTCTGGCGGTGGCCCGCAAAGGAGTTAAGCCGGCAGCCCAAGGATAATTTGTATGAGTGATAAAATAACCAGTATCAAAATTGCCGGCCTCGGCGGCATGGGCGTTCTGACCTCCACGCAGATTCTTGCCGAAGTATTTTTCCGTCAGGGATTGGATGTTAAAAAAGCCGAGGTGCACGGCATGAGTCAGCGCGGCGGCTCTATCTGCAGCGATGTGCGCTTCGGTAAAAAAGTGTTCAGCCCGATGATTCCTGCCGGAGAGATCGACTTTCTGGTTTTGTTTCAGGACGACCAGCTTCCGCTGTACGAAGCCGAATGTTCGCCGGTAACCTTGATTGCCAGACCGGCAGCCATTGATTGCACGAAACTGGAGAATAAGAAAACGCTGAACATGGCCATGCTCGGTCTGTTGAGCCGCCATTTACCGGCTCCCGCTGAAGCCTGGCTAAAGGTGATTCGCGAAACACTGCCGGAAAAACTGCACAAAGTGAATGAAGCGGCCTTTGAATTAGGCCGGAAGAGTGTGTGAGGATGTGGGTAAGTGAGAGTGTGAGAAATGAGTCTGGTGAAACATTTCAGGGATTTGCGGGTGTATCGAACAGCTTTCGATGCCGCCATGCAGATTTTTGAATTGTCGAAAAAATGGCCGCCGGAAGAGCGGTATTCTCTGACCGATCAAGTTCGCCGCTCATCACGCTCTGTTTGTGAGCAGATTGCTGAAGCTTGGCGCAAGCGGCGCTACCCGGCGCATTTCCGCAGTAAATTAACGGATGCTGACAGCGAAGCGGCGGAAACCCAGTCGTGGCTGGAGTTCGCTTTTCGATGCGGGTATATCACGAAGGAGTGTTTTGAAACGCTAGACGCCGAATATGAAAATATCAATGGCGGGCTGGTTCGCATGATTGATCAATCAGAGCAGTGGTGTACCTTCCAGTCGAAAGTGGAAGAAGACAGCGAATGTGAATATGGTATTTCCGAACAACTCGCACACTCACAGATGCACACACCCACAAACAGCCTTGATGGCAACAGAGCTGAAGATGATTTTAACACAAATAAGGTTTAGTGGAGCGAGAAACACATGGAACAGAATATCCATCCCGAGAGTATGTCCGATTATCTGGAGCCCGGCGAATTGCGGGCCTTGCAACTGCAGCGGCTGCAAGCGACCGTTCAGCGCTGTTATGACAACGTGGCGCTTTTCCGTCAGCGCATGGATGAGCGCGGCCTGAAGCCTGCCGATGTCCGGACGCTGGATGATGTCGCCAGACTGCCGTTTACTCAGAAAATCGATCTGCGCGACACCTATCCCTACGGACTGTTCGCCGTGCCGATGAAGGATGTAGTCCGTCTGCACGCATCCAGCGGAACCACCGGTAAGCCGATCGTGGTCGGCTACACCCAGGACGATCTGGATGTTTGGAGCAGTGTCATGCTTCGTTCCTTTGTCGCCACCGGTATGCATGCTGGTGACGTGTTGCAGAACGCTTACGGCTACGGACTGTTCACCGGCGGGCTCGGCGCGCACTATGGCGCGGAGCGGCTCGGCGCAACCGTCATTCCGATCTCCGGCGGCAATACGGAACGGCAGATTTTGGTGATGAAGGATTTCGGCGTCACCGCTATCTGCTGCACGCCCAGCTACTTTATTCACTTGATCGAAAAAGTGCACGCGAGCGGCATTTCCTTCAAAGAGCTTGGTGTGAAAATCGGCGTGTTTGGCGCAGAGCCGTGGACCGAGGCGATGCGCGCCTACATTCAGCGCGAATCCGGCATCAAGGCTTTTGATATTTACGGACTGACGGAAATTATCGGCCCCGGCGTCGGCATCGAATGCTGTGAGCAGGCCGGGCTCCATATTTTTGAAGATCACTTCCTGATTGAAATTGTTGATCCGGAAACTGACGAGGTGTTGCCGGATGGACAGGAAGGCGAGCTGATTATTACGACGCTAACCAAACAGGCGTTTCCGATGATCCGCTACCGTACCCACGATATCACTTCGATCAATCCTGATCATTGCGCCTGTGGGCGGACCATCCGTCGTATCAACCGTATCCGTTCACGCAGTGACGATATGATGATCATTCGCGGCGTAAACGTATTTCCGTCGCAGATCGAGGCCGCGCTGCTGTCGGTCGAAGAAGCGGTTCCGCATTATCAGATTCTGCTCACCCGCAAGGGCGGGCTCGACCAGATCGAAGTACAGGTTGAAGTCACTAAGGAAATGTTCGGCGACCGCATCAGCGAACTGGAATCTATTCAGTTGCGGCTGGCGCAGGCGATTGACCATATAACCGGCTTGCGTGTACCGGTTCGTCTGGTTGAGCCGCACACCATTGCGCGCAGCGAAGGAAAAGCCAAAAGGGTGATTGATAAACGCAGCGAAGGGGAGGAAATCCGATGAAACTGAAACAGCTCTCTGTTTTTCTGGAAAACCGTCCGGGACATCTCAGCCGTGTCTGTGAAGTGTTGGCGAAAGCCGGAATCAATATCGTAACCATGACGCTGGCCGACACCCGCGAGTTCGGCATTCTGCGTCTGATCGTCCGCGAATGGCAGCGCGCCAAAGAAGTGCTCGAGACCGCCGGTTTTGCCGTGAATATCACCGACGTGATGGCGATTGAAGTCGCCGACGAACCGGGCGGGCTGGAAAAAATTCTTAAGGCGGCGGAGAGCGGTGGTTTGAGCGTTGAATACATGTACGCCTTCGCCTGTCAGCGGCAGAAAAATGCGGTGATTGTTATTCGTTTTGATGACATTGAACGCGCCTCCGCCGTACTGGCGGCGGCCGGGATCGGAATTTTATCCGCTGCAGAATTTTACGCTTAAACGCAGGAGAACCTTATGATTCCAAATAAATGGACCGAAACGCTTCCGGTTTACGAGCCGGGCAAACCGATTGAAGAAGTAGCGCGCGAACTGGGTTTTTCCGATATCGCCGAGATCATCAAAGTCGCTTCGAACGAAAATGAACTCGGCCCGTCGCCGAAGGCGATGAAAGCCATGGTTGCCGCCGCATCCGAAATGCACCGTTATCCCGACGGCGGATGTTTCTACCTGAAAGAAAAGCTGGCCGGGAAACTCGGTGTGAAGCCGCAGAATCTGCTTTTCGGCGATGGCAGTAATGAGCTGATTGAATTTCTCGGCCACGTTTATCTTAGCCCCGGCACCAATCTGGTCATGAGCGAAGGGGCTTTTGTCGTTTATCGCCTCGTCGCCATGCTCTTCAACGCGAAGGTGATCGCCGCGCCGATGAAAAAGTTTGCGCACGACCTCGACGCCATGCTCGCGGCGGTTACGCCGGAAACCCGTATGGTGATCATCTGTAATCCGAATAATCCGACTGGCACCATCGTTACACCGGCGAAGATTAAAGCGTTCCTCAAAAAACTGCCGCCGCAGGTGTTGGCGGTTTTTGATGAAGCCTATTTCGAATTTATGCCCGACGATCAAAAGCCTGATCTGATTAAAGAAATTCAGAAGGGTCGGGAAAACGTCATCGTCCTGCGCACCTTTTCCAAAGCCTACGGACTGGCCGGCCTGCGCATCGGCTATGCCGTCGGACACGAAAAGCTGATCGGCTTGCTCAACCGCGTCCGTCAGCCGTTTAACGTCAACGCCATGGCGCTGGCCGCGGCCTTCGCCGCGCTCGACGACGACAAGCATCTCGAAAAAACCCGGAAGTCGAATTTTCAAGGTTTGGAACTTTTCGCCAAAGAACTGCCGAAGATCGCAGGCGGACTCGAAATGGTTCCATCGTACGCCAATTTCTTCCTCGTGAAAACCGGCAACGGACGAAAAGTGTTCGGCGAACTGCAGAAACGTAAAGTCATTGTCCGCCCGATGGACGGCTACGGTCTGCCGGAATGGATCCGCATTACCGTCGGAACTCCCGCCCAGAACCGCGATGTCCTCAAAGCGCTCAAAGAGATTCTGTAGAAACTGTTTTGGAGTGCGGCGGCTTGCCGCCGCTTTTAACAGTGGAGCTTGCTCCGCAAATTGCCGAAGCGAGCTTCGGCTAACAAGGCGCAGGCAAGCCTGCGCAGTCCATAGCGCTTTTTGAATATTCTGGAACAGACCCGAGAGGTTCAACGCTTTGCGGTTGGAATGACATTTGAAATGTATCAAGCTGACCTCAGATGAAAACGCTGAAAAACCTGATTACCTGTACGCTACTCGTTGCCGGTATCTTGCCGCTGGCCGGATTTTGTGAGACGGCGGCGACAAATGTCTGTATCGAAGAAAAGTTTGACGGCCCGCTGTCTGACGAATGGTCATGGGGACTTGGCACCTGGACGGCGAAGGATGGCGTCTTGAGCGGGTTCGAATCCGGTACGCGACGGCATGGCCCGGTCAAGATGAGTAAGTTTCCGCTCCGTGACGGTACTGTCGAGTGCGAGTTCCGGCTCACCGGCAAAGCGACCTTCGTCGGCATTATCTTTAACGGTTCGCAGGAGCGTGGACACATCGTTCACCTTGTCATGGCCAAGGATAAGATCCGTATCCTTACGCATCCGCAGAAGGGCGAGAATACGGAATTGCTTAATCAGCCAGCCGCTCTGGCGGTCGGCAAATGGCACAGCGTAAAGATCGAGTTTAAAGGGCCGGTGATTACCGCGACGGTGGATGGGAAAACCTTTACCGCACAGGCCGACTGCATCGGCGAAGAGAAACTTACCTTCGGCCTCGGCGGCGATTCCGGCGGGCCGGGCGGCGAACAGGCCGGGACGCTGGAGTTTCGTGAACTGCGTGCAACTAGCTTCGCTACTGTGCTTTAAAAATGACCGGACCGATTGACCTCACATCGCTTTTAGAGGTTCCAAAGGTTGGAAAATGATTAAGAGCAGGAACTGTCTGCATTGTCCGGCAATGATTCCTTGTTGTGCATTTGCCTGATATCCTGAAACGCCAGCCAAACAAAGAATAGAATCACAGCATTAATGTTGAGGGTGAGTCCTGCAAGACACCATAGCCAGCGCGGACGGCTTTCGCGTTTTGCTTCTAAAAACAGCCAGATACCGCACGCGACAGATGTTCCCCAGCCCCACATTAAGGCAAAGGCTCCTGCTAGTATTTTTAACATGTCCAATTTATCGGTGGGGCACGCTGCTGCGATCATGTGTCGAATAAAAAAAGGCGTTGCTGCGGCAACGATTAATTTAAAAACCCAAAGCACTATTAAAACAATGGCAAATTTTTCTAGTTTTTTCATATCTATTTCCCCGATGTCCTGTGGAACAGGTGACTTCTATCAGATAGCGCGGTGTGCGGTAAAGAGCTTCCAACGTGAAGACACTCTGAATCTCTGTGATCTCCGTGGTGAATTTTTATAGTCGGCCGCTGAGATAGGCGAGGCGTTTGGGTTCGGGAAATTTTTCAATCGCGTAACGGAGCAGGGTGCGCGGCATTTTTTTATAGCGCGGGAGCAGAAAGTCCTCTTCAACTTTCAAATCGCGTTTGCCGACTTCGCGGAGCATCCAGCCGACCGCTTTGTGCATCAGGTCTTCCTTATCGTTCAACAGGAGATCGGCAAGGGCGAGTGTGTCGTTGAACTGATTCCGACGGATGAAAAAGAAGGTGGAGATAATGGCGATGCGCCGCTCCCAGAGGCTCTTGGATTTCGCCAGCCGGTAGAGCGATGTGCGATCTCTTCCAAACAGGTGCGCGCCGACGATCTGTGCGGCGGAGACATCGACCAAATCCCAGTTGTTGATCCGGTGTGTATTGGCGAAATAGGCGCGGTAGATGACCGCTTCGTTCCCGCCGCGCTCGTATTGCAAAACCATGATGAGCAGCGCCAGCAGGCGGACTTCGTGCAACGGCGACTGCAACAGCTCGACGGCGTCATTCAGTGAAATGCCGACAAGACCCACCCCGCCGTTCCGGCACCCCTCCAAAGGAGGGGATTGAAAAAGGTCCCCTCCGCCGGAGGGGTGGCCGAAGGCCGGGGTGGGTGATACGGGTTTGCCAGTGGTAAATTCTTTAGCGAGCTGACGCAGAACGGGAACTTTAATACCGAGAAAGAGGTCGCCTTCGCCATACTGCCCGGGGCCGGTCTTGAAAAACCGCTGGGCATGTTCGGCGGCGGTTTTGTTTCCCAGCGCCTTCAACTGCTTCGTGATTTTGTCTGCCGTGGTCATGGAAGAGTTTTAGTCGCTAATTAACACAAATGAACGTCTTTTAATGGGAATTTGGCAAGACAAACCTCCGGTACCGCCATATCCTTGCGGCGAAAACAAGGAGGACTTCATGGAAACAAATGCGATACAGGTTGCGGTGGATGATGTGCAGCGGCTGGTGAGTAATACGCCGGAGTGGATGGCGACAGCGCAGGCGATGCTCACGGCGTTTGGTCTCAAGCTGGTCGCGGCAATCCTGATTTTTGTGATTGGTCGCTGGATTGCGCGGATGGTGCAAAACGGACTCGAAAAAGGAATGCTGAGGGCGCATGTCGATCCGGTTCTGGTGACGTTCACGGTGAACATGGCTTATGCCGCGCTGATTGTTTTCGTAGTGCTGGCCGCGCTGGGTCAGCTCGGTGTGCAGACGACTTCATTTATTGCCGTGCTGGGCGCCGCCGGTCTGGCCGTCGGTCTGGCGCTACAGGGGTCGCTTTCCAATTTTGCGGCGGGCGTGATGATGATTATTTTCCGGCCGTTCAAAATCGGTGACTACGTTGAAGGCGGCGGCACGGGCGGCACAGTGAAGTCGATTCATATTTTCACGACCACGCTGACGACGCCGGATAACAAGCGGGTCGTGGTGCCGAACTCAAAGATGATGGGTGACAGCATTACCAATTATTCCGCCGAAGGCACGCGGCGTCTCGACCTGACGGCGAGCATCGGTTATGGCGACAGCATCGACAAAGCCAGGGTAGCTTTGCTGGATGTGCTGGCGAAGGAGCCGCGCGTACTGAAAGACCCTGCACCGTTTGTCGGCGTTTTGAAACTGGCGGAAAGCAGTGTGGATTTCGCCGTCCGTCCGTGGGTGAAGTCGGAGGACTACGGCGATGTTTCTTTTGCGCTGACGGAAGAGATCAAAAAACGGCTGGATATCGACGGCTTCACGATGCCATTCCCGCAGCGCGATGTGCATCTCTACAAGCACGAGGCTTAATTCCACAGCCTCTCTGTGGGAAGGCTGTCCTACAAGAGCAGGGCGATTTATGCGTCTGTTATTGTAGGGCGGGCTTCTCTGGTATTCCGGAGAGCCTGCGCTAAGGAACCAGTACGTTCAGTGCGCGGGGCTACAATCAGTTCTCCGGGACACTTGACGGTAACGTAGGGCGAGGTTACGTTCAGCCCCGTGATGCAGGGGCATCGTTTTGAAAAGGAACCAAAAGCAAATATCGAATAACCAATAACAAAAATTTAATGCGTTAACGCGCAGTGTTGCTTCTACCGAAAACCGCCAAATTTAAAGTTTGGAAGCGAGACACGCGGAGACGCGTCCCATGTGGGCGCGGCTCCCTGTCTTGTGTTTCCAAACAGGGGCTTGGCGGTCCCTCGGTAGAGGCACGAGCTTGGAGCTCGCGCCCCTTTTTGTTTCCACTGTAACGGAAGCAAAACAGCCGGACTCCTGAATAGAAGAAAGGAGCCGACAATGAATGTATGGGCATTTAATAAAGCTGAAGATCAAGAGACAAGGGATCTGATTTATGCATCGCTGAAAACAGGGAAGTCGCGGTTTGGATGGTCGCAAAAAGACGAACATGATCTGCGTGTTCCAAACAACTGGACAGAATGGCACTCGTGGCAGCGGTTCCTTCTGGAAATTAAGCCGGGAGACTGGATCGTTCATATCAATACCCCCGATTACGGTCATTGCGTTGCTGTTCAGGTTGAATCGGCCTACGAATTCGATGAAGGGCTTCAGTGTGAATGGGGGACAGATTTCCGCCACTGCTTCCGGATCAACAAAGAAACTCTGATTGATTTTGATCGAAACGACTCGAATGTTTTGCCGACGGTGAATCTGCGTCCGCGGCAGCGCTATCAAAGGGTATATGAAGTTAATGACTTCCTTACCTCACTGGATAATCTCAGGAAGAACCGTGTTGTGCTGAAAGATAATGAAACCCGCGAAGAGTTTCATCTTCGGGAGAGCACTGCGCCGTATCTTAGAGAAATAGCTTCGTTGATTCACAGCATGAACAAGAGCAAGCGGCTCGAAGGCTTTCTGGCCAAAGTGTTCCGGAAAATCCCTTGTGTTGTTCATGTCCGTGAAAACGGGTCGGGATGGGGAACTGATCACGGGGCAGACCTGATCGTTGAAACCAAGCACTCCATCGGGAATTTGGATTTTGAAAATACGATTGTTGTGCAGATCAAGTCGTATGAGGACGATCATCACGACTTAAATGCAGTTGAACAGGTAAAAACAGCAATCAAACAATACAAGGCTTCAGCTGGAATGGTCATGACTACTGCGGCCTCAACCGATGCGCTTGAAAACCGGACTTTAGAAGCGGCAGCCGAACTGGATACCCGGATAGATCTGATCGCGGGCGAAGATCTTGCCCGCTTTGTGATCTGCAATGCGCCGGAGCTAGTTTTTAACCTTCAGAACAGCATTTGAGGCTCTTTATGAAAACACTCTATTTGATCTGTTCTGTAATATTATTGGAATCGGCCGCTTTCGGAGAAGTGGCCGTCACCAATCTTGTGGTGGCACAAAGACCGGGCACAAAGCTAATGGACATCGCCTATGATGTGTCGAGTTCGACAACCAACATGGTGGCCGTCTGGTTGACAGTAAACAACGGAATCTCGGCGGTGACGGCGACCAATCTGGCGGGCAGTGTTGGTGCAGGTATTCCAGCCGGAACGGGCAAAGCGATGGTCTGGGACATGGGGACGGGCTGGAACACTAACGCCGCGACCCTGAGTTTTTCAGTTTGGGCGGACGATGGGGAGCCCCGCTGTCCGGTTGTCAAAACCGGACAGACGGTCAGTTACCGTACGGGTGATGATGGCGATCTGGAGATCGGAGTGGCGTGGCCGGTTCCGCGCTTTACCGTGGTCACAAATAGTACCGCGCAGACGGTCATCGACAACCTGACCGGGCTGGAGTGGGTGCAAGCGCCGCACGCACTCTCCGGCAACTCCGGATCGACGAACTGGACCGGCGCCGTGGATTTTTGTAACAACCTCGTCTATGCAGGCCATTCTGACTGGCGGTTGCCGAGTATTAACGAACTGGAGAGTTTGGTAAACTGCGGAGCGGATAATTCGGCGTTACCGGCTGGGCATCCTTTCATCAGTGTGAATAGCACCTACTGGTCGGGTACGTCCTACGCTTTCAATACAGGCTACGCGTGGTGCGTGCATATGAACGACGGTCGTGTGGACAACTGCGATAAGACCTACAGTAACGGCTACGAAGTGTGGCCTGTGCGTGGTGGACAATAATGGCAGCAATCAGGTGTCAGAGATCAGGAGCCAGCAATGAATAGAAAAATAGCAATAATTTTTATGGTGATCGTAGGCATTACACAGTTTGGTTTCACAGCAACAAATTCTCCCGTTCCCAAAACTGGTCAGACGACCAGCTGCCGTCCGGGAGATGACGGCGATCTGGAGACCGGAGTGGCGTGGCCGGCGCCGCGCTTTAGCGTGGTCGCAAATAGTAACGCGCAGACGGTAGTCGATAACCTGACTGAATTAGAGTGGGTACAAGCGCCGCACGCACTCTCTGGCAACTCTGGGGCGACTAACTGGAATGGCGCCGTGGATTTTTGCAACAACCTCGTTTATGCAGGCCATTCCGACTGGCGGTTGCCGTCTCGTAAGGAGTTGATGAGTTTGGTGGATTATGGACGATATTCTCCGGCGTTACCGGCTGGTCATCCTTTCACCGGTGTGAAGCTCAACTCCTACTGGTCGGGTTCGTCCATTGCGAGCAGTACAAGCATTGCGTGGGCGGTAAGTGTGAGCGATGGCGGCTTGAGCAAATTCAATAAGACCAACGGCGGCAACTACTACGTGTGGCCGGTGCGCGGTGGACAATAATGGTGGATATCGGGCATTAGAGGTCGGGAGTAAGTAATGAATAAACGAGACATAGTTTATGTTGTGAGTAGATTTTTTTTGCTGGCGGCTGGTTCGGCGTTTTCCGCCATGGATTCAAAAACGGTGACAGCAACGGCGGATTCCCTCGACTACACGTTGACGGTCAGCTCGGCACACGGCGCGCCGAGTCCAAGCATCGGAACCAATCTTTACGCATGGGGCGCAGTTGTTACCTGTTCGGCGGCTTCTGTTGTAGAACATGGTGTTGACTGGCAAAATTACGGTTGGACTGGCACCGGCTCTGTTCCGGCGTCCGGCGCCACGAATACAACCGGAGCCATTCTGCTAACAAACCTCAGCTCATCCATTACATGGAAATGGAACTGGCAAACTGCACTTACGATTACTAACTCCGACAATACAATCGCTATCACCGGGTACACCGGCTCTGGCGAAGCGGTAGATATTCCCGACGCGATTAATGGTTTTCCGGTCACCAGTATTGAGGCCGCTGCGTTTCAGAACTGCTCCAGTTTGACCAACGTTACGATACCGGCCAGCGTCACGAATATCGGAGCCTATGCGTTCGATTCCTGCACAAACCTGATCGGGATAACGGTTGATTCCGCCAACATTTTCTACCGTAGCACGAACGGGGTTTTGTTCAACAAGAGCCAGACCTTGCTTATCCAATATCCGGGGGGCAAGACCGGAAGTTACACCATTCCAAGCAGCGTCACAGACATCGGCGCTGCCGCTTTTTCTTCTTGTGTCAGACTGTCCAATATCACGATCCCGGACAGTATTGTCAGTATCGGGAATGGCGTGTTTTTTAATTGCGCCAACCTAATCACCGCAACAATTTCCGGCAGCGTTACCAACATCGGAACCAGAGCGTTCAATGCCTGTGTAAATCTTGAAGGAGTCTATTTCTTAGGAAATGCGCCCAGTCTGGGTTCGAATGTGTTCATCGGTGACAGCAAGGCCACGGTTTATTATCTGCCGGATACTACGATCTGGGGCACGACCTTTGGCGGTCGTCCGGCGGTGCTATTACCTTATACTTACTTGATCACTGACGGCGAGGTCACCATCACTTCGTATGTTGGTCCCGGCGGCGCAATAACCATCCCAAGCTCAATTAATGGACTTCCTGTAATCCGCATCGGGGACTGGGCGTTCACCGATGCCACAGGTCTGACATGCATCATGATCCCCGGCGGCATCACCAGCATCGGAGACTGGGCGTTTGCTGGATGCGCCAATCTGACCGGTGTTTATTTTCAAGGAAATGCTCCGACGCTTGGCTTCAATGTGTTTAATAACAACAGTGCGACCATCTATTACATGCCGGAAACCACGGGGTGGACAAATCCCTTTGGCGGGCGGCCAACCGCACTATGGATGCCGCCGATCAGCAACAACCTACTGATAATTATTCGATAGGGAAAATTGCGAGTCCGTTCGCCTTCAAGATGAGCCCGGCTTTCTCGGCTGGAGCATTTTCTGAAGATGTTTAGCCGATTCAATTTTGCTGGAGGGACGGCTCCCACACCGGCCTTGGCGCGGTGGAATGCGACTTCAAAATTCGATCTAAGGCACCAGCACGTTCAGTGCGCGGGGCTGGACAGTGATTTTCACCTCGGCTGGAGCTGAAAGCAGTTCTCCGTCGAGTTGCATCGGCCCCGCAGTTTTTCTACGGACGGTCAGTGTACGGAATGGCAGGGTGTGTATTCCGCTCAGCCGGTCGATGGTGCCGTCGAAAAGTTTTCCCACCATCATCAATACCACCGGCATGTCGCGTTTGCGGACGGTGACGAGCAGGAGCTGACCGTCGTCGGCTTTGGCGCCGGGAGCAATCTGCGCGCCGCCGCCGTATTGGGTGAGATTCGCGGCGGTGCAGACCTGCGGATCGTCGATGGTAAATTCTTCGCCGTCATCAATGCAGAAGGTGAACGGTTGCGGCGTGTAGTCGAAGAATTGGTAAACGCCGGCAAAAATATAGGGCAGTACGCCGCGTACCGGCGATTTTTCAAAAACGTTCACCAGCGCGGCATCCCATGCCAGTGAGCAGGTGACGAAAAACGGCTGGCCGTTGGCGAATCCGACGTCGATTCGTTGTGTCGAAGCTGAGGCGAGCGCCACAGTGGCCTTGATGAGGTCGAGTGGAATATCGAAGTGGCGTGCAAACCCGTTGCCGCTTCCAGCGGGGATGACGCCCAGTGCGGTGTCGGTGCCGATCAATACGCTTCCGATGGTGTTGACCATACCGTCGCCGCCGATTACCAGCAGTCGGCCAACGCCGTCTTCCACGGCACGGCGCGCTTTGGCCCGTCCGTCTTCTTTGGAGGTGCTGAATTGAATCGAAAGATCGTTGCCGGGCTTGTCCCAGTGTTCGATGAGTGCTCCATGAATGCGATCAAGGGCAAATCCCATTCCGGAATTCGGGTTGATCAGAATGCGGACTTTGCTTCCAGTGCTCATTTGAATACCACGTCGATTCCCATCGCCTGCTTCTGAGCAAACGCCGGAATGTGACGTTTGCGGATCAGAGGATAAATCAGTTTCAGACCGTGCAAAGTCAGAAAACGGTCAAAGAGCCGGTAGCCGCGCTGGTGGCGGAAAAACAGCGCGGTGAAAAACCGCAGGTGCATCTTTTTCAAATTACCGGGGGCGGCGTTGAACTGGATGTCATACGGAACTCTGGTGGTTTCTTCGTATTCTTCTTTCATGCGTTCGATCCGGAGAATCAGCTCTGGAGTGACCGTCCGGAAGCAGTATTCACGGGCCACGGCGAGGAACTGGAATGTTTTGTACTGAAAATTAATTCCGCCTGTCGGCAGGCCGATTTCTTCCGCCAGTTGGCGCATCAGTTTTATTTTTTCGAGCGCAGCATAGCCTTCGACCACCGCCTCCTCGCGGTGGCGGACGTGCATTCGCAGCATCAGCCGGACAATGTTGTTGATGAAAATACGGTCCCACAGCGCCCAGATCAGCGGCGGAACGCGCAACCGCCGGAAGAAAATTTTACTGCGCGAAAATTCTTCGAGATACAACAGTTCCTTGATGACTTCGTCCGACAGCCGCAGGAGCTGAAGTAGGTGCAGCCAGTCGCTTTTTTGGAGATGCTGTCCGGCCCAGTGTTCGACTGCCTTTTCGGTGGTCCAGCCGTTTTTGAAAATGTTCAGGATGACATCGGTATTGATCTCGTTCCAGACCGACGAGTTTTCGACCCAGGTGAGGTTGCGGAAGGAACTCCAGCCGCCGGACTGGCACCAGACCTGAATGCCGGCCATGTTCTGCGCTTGAAGAAGCTGGCGCGCCAGCTTTTCACTGTCCCATCCGACGAACGATGGATATTCTCCGAAGCCTTCGTATTCACGCCGCGCCTGCAGTTCGATGATTTTGCGGTGGCGGCTGTAGAAAAACATTTTGTTGAGCGGAAGAAAGCGGAAGAAGTCGGACTCGCCGTACTTCATAGAAATGATCAGATGGTCGCTGTCGATGCCGTTGAAGGTACGGCGGAATGTGTCACGGTTCCAGATCAGGTCGCCAATCGGCCAGATGCCGACCGTCCAGGTGCGGAAGATCATCAGGCGGTCCGCCTGTTCGAAAACCGGCAGGAGCGCTTTGATGAAGCGGTTGGTTTGTAATGGTGTTTTCAGCACCAGCTTGCTGAGAAAATCATCTTCCACATCCAGCGCGTCGGATTCACCGATACGCAGAATGACACCGGCAATTTCGGGGAAGTCGCGAAAGAGCTGTTCAAACGCTTCTTTGAGAAAGCGGGTGATTTGCGAATGGTCTTTGCCGAGGAGTGTACTGAGCGATTCGTGGTAGAACATCACGTCGGTGGTGATGAAAAGTTTCATTCCCGCCGCCTGTGCAGTGGCGAACAGTTTCCGGTATTCGGCGCGGTAGAATTCAATCTTCCGCTGCAGTTCCTCCGGATAGGCCGTGCAGGTTACAAGGTGAGCGACGTCGTCGAGCGTGACGGCGTTGTAGCCGGTTTGCGCGGCGCGACGGACAAAGGTTTCGAAGTCCGTTTGAATCTGCCGGAAGCGTTCGGGGTCGGGCTGGCCGTTTTTTTCCAGCGCGGCGAACGGAATTTTCGACCAGTTGATACGACCGGGCGGCATATTCCGGAAGAAGGGGCCTATTCCATCAATGAGAAAAAGTTCCATGTTGGCTCAGTAAATTAATCCGGCGCGGACTTTTTCAGCGGCGGCGGGACTATCAAGCAGTTCGATTAGTTTCAGCGCAAAGGCAAACGCAGTGCCGGGGCCTTGGCTGGTGACTATATTCCGGTCAACGACGACGGCGTCATCCGAACGGTCGGTGCGGTGCATTTCTTTTTCAACACCCGGAAAGCAGGTGAAGGCGCGGCCTTTGAGTACACCCGCTTTGTGCAGTGCGAGCGGCCCGGCGCAAATGGCGGCAATCCATTTTTCCTCGATGTCGAAAACGCGGATGGCTTCCTGTATGCCGTCGTGTTCGCAGAGCGCCTTGGTACCGCCCGCGCCGCCGGGCAGGACGAGGAGGTCGAACGAAAGCAGATCAAGTTCTTCCCAGCGGGCGTCAGGAATAATTTTTACTTTGCGCGAGGCGGTGACAGGCGCGGTGCCGTGCAGTCCGGCCAGCACGACATTCCATCCAGCGCGCCGGAATGTATCGGCTACAATGACGGCTTCCATTTCTTCACAGCCGTCGGCGATCGGGATCAGTGCGCGGATCATGAGCGTTTCCTTATTTATCTTCCACACAGCGTGCCAGTTCGCTGGTGATCATGCCGAGCGTACCGGCAGGCACAGGTGTTTCGAGGCTGTTTTCGAACAGCGTGCGCAGATCAGTTTCCGTGCAGATACGTACGCCACCGACGTTGGCGAGACCGTCCTTCGGGCGGTTGCCTACGAAACAGATGACCGGATAGACCGGTGCGGACGGGCAGCCTGCGGCAGAAAGGTGGTCTAGCAGTGCGGCGGCTTCTTCTTTAACCTGTTTGAGCGGCGAACGGCTCGGCGTTTTTCCGTTACAGAGTACCTGTCCGTTCTCGAAGGTAATGTCACCATGCCAGTTTTTTGTTTCGATGACGAAGATTCCGGCGGGCGCGACGACGATATGGTCGAAGGCCGGGCCGTGCGGATCGAGTTGCAGGTCGTTGAAAACGGTATGGTTTGCTGGCAGGAAAGAGAGTATGCGCGCAACGGTTTCTTCGCCTTCGGCGCCTTTGAGAAAACTACGCAGTCGCTGAGCACTCCAGCCGATAAAAAGAGCCAGTGCTACCGCGAGCAGGATGAAAAGAGATCCAGCCTGTGAGGTGGAGAGATGGGGAACCGGCAGGGCGGCATGCAGTAACCAGCCCGCCGCGAGGCAGATGGGAATCAGCGGCCAGAAAACGCGTAACGGGCCGAGGGTACGCGGCCCCTGTCCGGGACTGCCGTAGATTTTTGCAAAGCGGTCGGTGGTTTTTTCACTGTTCATGAAGTGAACATACAGGAGTTTGCGCTGTCTGTAAACTTGACCTTTGAACCCAAAAAAGGCTTATCTTTCCGGCTCTACATTTGAACGAAAGGCACTGTCTTGAATAAGAAACCGTTTTTCCGCCGCGCGGACTGGATTGCTTTTGGACTTACGTTCCTGATTGCGCTGATCGTCTATACTCTGACGCTCGCGCCGACTGTTACGCTGGAGGACTCCGGTGAGCTGATCACAGCTTCTGACTACCTTGGCGTACCGCATCCGCCGGGCTATCCAATCTGGTCGCTCCTGACATGGTTCTTCCAATGGATTTTCAACAGCGTGACATATCACGGGTATCCGAACCCCGCCTGGGGAGTCGGCTTTTGTTCTGCTTTTGCGGGCGCGCTGGCCTGCGGGACGCTGGCTCTGCTGGTAAGCTGTTCCGGGCTTCAGCTTCTTCACGGACTGAAAAAAGAGAATAAGGTGCTGGGTGAAAAAACCGAAAGCCTTTTCTGTTGTGTGGCCGGTATTTCAAGCGGACTGCTGCTGGCGTTCAGTCAGGGCATGTGGTCGCAGTCGGTGATTGCGGAAGTCTATGCACTCAACATTTTTTTCCAGACAGCGGTACTTCTTTTCCTCTATCGCTGGATGGTTGAGCCGGAAAACCCGAAACCGCTTTTCTTGATGGCGTTCACGTTCGGACTCGGTCTCACCAATCACCAGACTCTTTTATTCATGGGCGCCGGCGTTGTTTTAGCCGTGCTGCTGCGCCATATCCGGCTGACCCGCGACTTTGCGGTTGTCGGTGTTTTTTATGTCATCATGCTTGCGGCCAACAAATTCGGCCCGACGGAGTGGGGCTGGGTTCAGGGTCCGTCCTCATTTGCATTCTGGTTCTGGACTGTCTACGCGCTGGTCGTTCCGGTACTTGGCCTGAAACTGCCGTACGGTAAAACAGTGTGTGCCACCTATCTGCTGATGCTTCTAGGCCTCTCGTTCTATCTCTACATGCCGGTTTCGTCCGACCAGAATCCGCCGATTAACTGGGGCTACCCGCGCACATGGGAAGGCTTCATGCACGCCATTACCCGCGGACAGTATGAAAAAGTCACGCTGACCGATGTGTTTTCGCCGGTCTTTCTTGCGCAGATCGGCGCTTATCTGCACGATTTGCGTGCCCAATTCTTCGGGCCGGTGGCGTTGCTGGCGATTCTGCCATTCGCTTTTATCGTGCGCGTCGGCCGCAAAAACCGCGACTGGCTTTTCACCACGGTGGCGGCTTTTATCGGAGTTGGGATTCTCTTCATCATTTTGCAAAATCCGAAACTCGATATTCAGACGCTATTCATTGCGCGGGTTCAGTATATTCAGTCGCACGCCATTTATGCGCTCTGGATCGGCTACGGCCTGCTTTTGCTGATGGCATGGCTTGAGACGCTGGTTCGCAACAACCCGATTACGAAATGGGTCGGCACCTTGTTGGTATTTCTGCTGCCGTTTTCGCTGATACATAAAAACTATTACAACAAAGAACAGCTTAAGGTTGTCGGCGGCTCTGAGCAGAATGGTCACGACTTCGGCTGGCAGTTCGGCAACTGGCAGTTGCGTGGTGCCGAAGGGATTAAAGAGGACCTCTGGTATTACTGCGGGAAAGACCAGGCGAAATTTGATGCCGAATGGGCGAAGTATCCGAATCCGGCTTATCCGCCGCCGATGGGCACCAATGCACTTTTCTTTGGCGGAACCGACCCGGGACGTTTTGTGCCGACGTATATGATCTACTGTCCGCAGGTTCGGCCTGACGTATATCTCATTACCCAGAACGCTCTGGCGGACAATACCTTCATGGCGGTCACCCGCGACCTTTACGGCGACCAGCTTTGGATTCCTTCACAAAACGACAGTAACCGCGCGTTTCAGGAATACATTCAGGCCATTCAGAGCGGTAAAATCGATCCAGGTGCCGACGTCAAGATGGATGGCGGGCGCGTTCAGGTGCAGGGCGTTGGTGGCGTCATGCAAATCAACGGACTGCTCTGTAAACAGATTTTCGATCACAATCAGTACGTCACGGAATTAAAAACCGATGAATCCACCCGGGAGTCCGGTTCGGCCGTGGTTCCGTTCGATCCGGTCGGACCGGACGGGAAGTTGCGCAAGCGCGACTTTTACGTTGAAGAGAGCTATGTCATTCCGTGGATGTATCCGTATCTTACGCCGCATGGGCTCATCATGAAGATCAATAACGAGCCGACGGAAATTACTCCCGAGATGGTTAAAAACGACCACGAGTTCTGGGACTGGTATGTCGCCCGGCTGGTTGGCGATTCAAAATTCACCCGCGATGTGGTGGCTCGCAAAACCTTTTCTAAATTGCGCAGTGCCATTGCCGGACTCTATGCGGCACGCAGCAATTTGACGGAAGCGGAATATGCCTTCAAACAGGCCGTTGAGCTTTATCCGCTGAGCCCGGAAGCCGTTTTCCGGCTTGCTGATCTTTATATGCGCCAGAAGCGGCTCGACGAGGCGAAGAAAGTGGTTTCAGATTTTGTTGCACAGGACGTTCATAATGAGAGCGCGCAGGGGTTTCTTAAACAAATCGAACAGGTGCGGCAGATGGGTCTCCGTAAAATAGAACTCGAAGGGTTGTTGCGCAACGGACAGGCGACGGACGTTAACGTTGCTTTTGAACTCATTCAGATTTACAACGCAATGCAGGAATCCGGTCCGATGCAGCAGCTTATCGGCAACCTGCTTCACTCCAATCTGCCTCCGGAAATCAATTTGCAGCTCGCGCAGATGCTTGTTCAGATGAAGCGGGTCGATATGGCTGAACCGATCCTCATCACCTATCTGAAGACCAAACCCGACGACTTGCGTGTCCAGGTTGAGCTGGCCGCCGTGCGTATTGCGCTGGGCCGTCCGGACCAGGCGATTGCAACACTTAGAACTGCGGTTGAAAAAGGCGGAGAACCTATTCGCGCTATGCTGCGCAAAGATATGCGTTTTCAGCCGCTATGGAACGATGTGCGGTTTCAGACGCTGGTTCCGCCGACTCCTGCAAGCGGTCTTAACTCACCGTTTGGTGTTGCGCCGCAACCCTCCGGACTCGGCGGACTTTCGTTCTGATGATGGCCCAACCCTTGGGAAATTATCTAAGGGCTTGGGCTATTGATTCTGCGGCAGCCACTGACTGCGGAGGTGGCGAATGGTCGGAACCAGGCCCAGTGCCACGGCCATCAATGCTGTCAGCACCACGAAGCCGGCAAGTAGCGCATCGTAGCCGCTCATAGTATGGCCAGCGAACGCCCACTGCGTCGGGAGTACCTGCCTCTTCAAAAGCTGTCCGGGCAGGAATCCGGCCAGCGATATGCCGGCCGCCGTCAGCGTCAGACTGAATCCCGTTGAGAGAGATTTATTTTCCGGCGGGATCAGTGCCAGCAGTTCGGACGTGCTGGCGATACCGGTGGCTCCTTGCATGGCTCCGCATAAAAACAAAAGCAGCCCGATCGTTGCTACCATCGGTAGCGGCGAAAATCCGCGCAGTAGCACGCCCGCCAGCGCGAGAAAAAGGACAATGTGCCCCGTTAGAAAAACCGGCTTTGCGCCGAGACGATCAACCATTTTCCCGCCGATGAAAAATCCGGCCACTGTGCCGATGGACAGCAGGTTACCCGTCATGACCAGCTGACTGTCGCTGAACCCGAGCGTTTCTTTTTGCAGCAGGCCGAAGAGGCCGGTGCCCGCACTGATGAACGACAGCAGAAAAATATAGATGCAGAATTTCAGATAGCCCGGGATGCGCAGCACGGCACCCAGTGCGCGCCAGAATCCGCCGACCGGCGGGCGGACCGGCTCCAGTTCCGGGATCTGTTTGTAAAATACCAGCCGCACAATCATCAGCGCGCCGGTCGCCGCCAGTAAAAGCTGAAAAATGTACAGCTCTGGGTGGTGGTGCAGCAGGAAGGTTAGTCCCAGTGAAAAAAGAATCGCCGTAGTCTGCCACGCCGTACGCATCTGCCCGAACCAGCGTCCGCGGATTTCTTCGGGAACGATCGGACTCAGCAGCGCAAACCAGCTGGCGCCGTTGGCGGTATTGCCGACGGAAAAAATCAGGATGCCTGCGGTTAGGCACCATACGGCGTGGTTCGGCATAAAAGCGGCCAGCGGCAGGATGAAAAATCCGGCAATCGAAACGGCCAGTCCTGCACCTCCGAGTTTCTTTTTGCCGGAACAGTCGGCGAGCCAGGCAAACGGCAGCGTTAGCGCCATGCCGATCAGCGGCATCAGCGCGAAAAGAAACAGAATCCGGTAGGCGGGAATGCCGAGCCGCAGAACATACGCCAGCATGAAGCCGTTGCCGAAAAGCAGCGGGCCGAGCAGTCCGGCACACTGTCCGATGGTGATGTTGCGCAAAGCCCGTTTGATTTCAGGAGGATAACTCATAAACCGCGCATTATAGGGTCGGGCCGGAATGCAACAAGCCGGAGATTTCTAAACCGCAGAGAAAAAAGTTCCAAGGATTGGAAACTTCTGCCATTTTCCCTGCCATGAACGAAACGCCCGAAACCCTTGCCCTGATTGCCGGACGGGCCGACTACCCGCTGTTGCTCGCCCGTGCCGCCCGCGCCCGCGGCGTAAAGCGTATTATCGCCATCGCCTTCAAAGGCGAAACCCGACGGGATATCGAAAAGGTTGCCGATGAAGTCATCTGGCTGCACGTCGGTCTGGGGCCGATGCTGGACGTGCTGAAGCAGTGCGGTGCCCGCCACGCCGTCATGGCCGGGCAGATCAAACCTTCTAACATTTTCCGCCTCGGGCTGGATAAGGCGCTGCTCGACCTGCTCAAGAGTCTGCCGGTTAAAAATGCGCACACGGTGCTGGGCGGCATTACCGCCGAGATCGAAAAGGCCGGTGTGCAGCTTTTACCCGCCAGCTCCTTCATGCAGGACTACATGCCCGCCGCCGGACTGCTCACGATCCGCGCGCCGGATGCTCGCGAACTCAACGATATCCAGATCGGCCGGCGCGTTATCAAAGACACCAGCCACCTCGACATCGGCCAGACGGTTGTCGTTAAAGAAGGGATGATCCTCGCCGTTGAAGCATTTGAAGGCACCAATAAAGCCATTCAGCGCGGCGGGAAACTCGGCGGACGCGGCGCGGTCGTCATCAAGGTTCCCAAGGTCGGACACGACATGCGCTTCGATATTCCGATCATTGGAAAGTGGACGCTGAAGTCGCTTAAAAAAGCCAAAGCCACCTGTCTGGCAATCGAAGCGGGCGGCGCCATTCTGCTTCACAAAGACGAACTCATTGCCCAGGCCGACGCCATGAACCTTGCCGTCCTGGTTCTTGAGGCGCAGGATTAATTTATGAAGTCACTCTTGATCATAGCGGGCGAAGATTCCGGCGATATGCACGCGGCGGATGTGATCCGTGCGCTGAAAGAACGGCGTCCGGATTTGACGTTCTGGGGAATCGGCGGCGACAAACTCCGCGCCGAAGGGGTGGAGCTGCTGCACGACACCCGGGAAATGGACGTACTCGGCATCGCCGAGGTGCTGAAACGCTATCCGTTTTTCAAGCGGACGTTTAATGAAGTGCTGGCGGAAGCGGATAAACGGAAACCGGACGCCGCGCTGCTGGTGGATTATCCCGGCTTCAATCTGCGTCTCGCCCGCGAACTCAAGAAGCGCGGCATCAAAGTGCTCTACTATGTTTGTCCGCAGGTCTGGGCCTGGAATCGCGGGCGCATTCCGAAGATGTCGGAAATTATCGACCGGCTGATGGTGATTTTCCCGTTCGAGGTCGAGGTGTTCAAAGGCGTTGATCTAAAGGTCGATTTTGTTGGCCATCCGATGGTGGATGAACTGCGCGAATTTCGTGAAAAAGCGCCGGAGTCACTGCCGTGGAACGGTAAAAAGAAAATCGCACTGCTGCCCGGTAGCCGCAAACAGGAAATAATTTATATTCTGCCCCGGTTACTGGAAACAGCGCAGCTCATGGAGCAGTCGCGTCCCGATGTTTCATTTCTGATTCCGGTGCCGGAACGCCGGCTTGCGCTGGTCGAATCCATTTTGCAGAAAGCCGGCAAAGCGCCGCTCAATATTTCGATTGTGACCGGCAGGGCGCGTGAAGTGCTCAAACAGGCCGACGCCGCTTTTGTCGCTTCGGGCACGGCGACGCTGGAAGCCGCGCTGCTACGCTGTCCGACCGTACTGGTTTACCGCGGAAGCTTTCTGAATTATCTGTTTGCCCGTGCGCTGATCCGCATTCCGTGGCTCGGCATTGCCAATATTGTTTCCGGCAAAGAGATTATGCCTGAGCGCCTTCAGCAGCACATGCGTCCGCTGGAACTGGCCGCAACCATTGATCCGCTGATGAACGACACGCCGGTGCGCGCGGCGATGATCGGAAATTTCCAAACCTTGGAAAAAATGCTCGGCACCGGACGTCCGGCGGGCCGCGTCGCCGCCATCATCGACGACGAAATCCGCTAATTTTCTAAATCTTGGAACCGGCCAGCTGGAGACGCAGTCAGCGCAAAGGTGATCAGTGGTGAGGATCGCGCCAAGGATGGTCGATTTAAAACATGCGGCTAATCGCGCTCCTCGTCATTCGGTCGAGCGACATGTTCGACTTTGAGCCACTCAAGGTGTTCGATGTCAAACTCGTCTTGGGGAAATTTCATCGCGGCATCTAGGGTGTAACACATGTCTCCCGACATTATCCGCCCGCTAACACCCAGACAACTCACACAATAGCGCCTGTCTTCGCTACTGTCGTCGTCTGACACTGATATTAGGAACGCGCGGGCCTTCTCGAGAGTACCGTCGCCGGGATACCCGCGTGGAAATCTCGGAGGGGCAACATTGGCGAAGAATCTAACCGGGTGTCCGTGCACGGTCTTTGGGGTCATTGGCACCTCTGAGTCGAACAGTATTATTGAACGAGCTTTAACTTCGGTTTATGCGTTTTATAAAGCGAACCAACGGGCTGACTATATGAGAAACGGATAGGCGGTCAATACTCAGTTTCAATGAATACGGCTGGATTACCAACTGTACAAGGTAAAGCCGGAACTTAGGGCGGAGCCCGTAGATCCGGCTTACGGGCGGGCTGATCAGCAGAAAGTTGCCGGATCCACGCTGAATACAGCTGAGTTCCGGCAGTACGGGTAAATCAAAAATAAGGAAAGCGGCGTCGCGCTTCCTCCTTCGCCAAAGGCTACGGCGGACAAGTTGCTTGCCGCCGCACTCCATATTTTTCTACTTCATTTCCTGGCCGCCGGTGACGTTGATCGCCTGGCCGGTCATGTAGGAAGCGAGGTCGGACGAGAGGAACACGACGACGTTTTCGACATCTTCGTATTCGCAGCCGCGGCGCATCGGAACCTGGTTCATGTAGAACTGTTTGACGTCGTCGATGCTCTGCGCGCCCGGAACTTTTCCGGCTTCCAGATACTGCTTGAAGAGACCTTTTTCCGGATCCATCCAAAGCGTGCCGTTGAGCAGGTTGCCGGGGCAGACCGCGTTACAACGGATACCGAACGGCGCCAGTTCCAGCGCGACGCTTTGTACGAGGCCGATGCCGCCGAATTTGCTGGCAGCGTAGGCGGAGTTGGCCGCGCTGCCTTTTTTGCCCGACTTGGAGTTGATCTGGATCATCACGCCGCTCTTTTGCGCTTTCATGATTTTCGCGGCGTGCTTGAAGGTCAGGAAGCAACCGAAGAGATTGACGTTCATAACGGCCTGCCATTTGGCGGCGTTGGCGTCGGCAATCGGCTCGGCGATCAGAATCGCGGCATTGGCGACGGTGATGTCGACGCGGCCGAATTCATCCATCGCTTTTTTGAAGAGGGCGGCTACGTCATCTTCTTTTGAAACGTCCACCTTCATGGAGAAAGCTTTGCGTCCGGTCGCGGCAACTTTGGCGGCGGTTTCGGCTGCACCTTTTTCGTTCATGTCGCCAATGACGACGTGACAGCCTTCTTTGGCGAGGCGCAGACAGAGGGCTTCACCGAGACCTTGAGCGGCGCCGGTGACAACAGCAATTTTATCGTTGAGCATCATGACAGTACGTTCTCCTTAATTAGCGTAGTGAGCGAGCAGGGCTTCTTCAGCATCTTTAGTCCAGACACCGTTTTTCATTTTTGCGGCGACCTTCGGCAAGGTGCCCGCGAGGTCGGCAATCAGGGTCAGTTTGAGTCCTTTGCAGGACGGATAGACCATGATCTTGCCGGGAACTTCCTGTTTCTCCACTTTGCGGATGCCGAGTACGGCTTCGTCGAGACCGCTGATGGCGGCAACAGACACGTTGGTGTCGATGCGGCCGGCGGCAACGTGGTCGAGGACGATCTGAATGTCGTCCATCGTGGAGCCGGAGGTGCCGATGAAATAGAGCTGTTTTTCGCAGTAAGCATCGAGGTCGATCTCGCCGTATTTGTCGGCCGGAATGCCAGCAAAGATATCAATGATACCTTTCGGTGCGGTGGTCTTGACGGCGGCGGCGACCAGCGCCGGAACCGGAGCCATGACGACCTGCATATCAAACAGCACGTCCGGCTGGGTGACTTTCGGATTGTAACCGATATACGTCGTTCCGGCGGCCTTGGCGGTCGGTTCGGCAATTTTTGCCAGCGCGGCGAGCCGTTCATCGCTGAGGTCGGCGGCGTAGACGGTGACGCCGTCGCCGACGCAGAGATCGCGGATGACGTGCGTGACGCCCATCGGACCGGCGGCGCCGATGACGTTGACCTTGTCGCCTTTGCGCATTTCGCAACGTTCCGGAATAGCCGCTACGGCATCGGCGGGATTATTGCCGGCGGTGCCGACGATACGGAAGCCGCGGTAGTGCACACCGCCAACAGCCGTCATGACCGGTTTGCCGAATTTCTGGCCGCACTGGCAGATGATGAACAGCGCGCCCTTTTTGCCCTTAGCGAATATTTTTTCAACCACGGCGGCGTCGGCACCGAAGTACATAATGTCGTCGAAGGAGTTGTTCGGAACTTCATCCAGACTGGACAGCGCGCAGGAGCAGTTGCATCCGCCGCTCAGGCTGACCTTGACGATCTCTGCCGGTTTTTCCTGTGCGGCAAAAAACTTCTGTCCGGCGTCTTTATCGCCGCAGGTATTGGCGACGATTAGCAGGCGTCCGCCTTTTTTCAGACCCTGCCGCTGAACTTCCTGGTAAGCGTCTTCGCCGCAGGCCCAAGGCTCGGCGAGGGCGAAGGCGGAGGCTGAGCGCTTGTCAGCCGGAGCTGACAGTAGCATAGAAACGCCGTCGGGGGAAATTACGATCCGCTCGTCGAGCAGCACGTATTCCTGCAGCGCGCCTTCAAAGTTGTAGCCGAACGCGCCGTTAGAGTTGGCGGTGGCCAGCCAGCGCCAGTCGGCCTGAATCATATAGCGTTCGCCGGCTTTGAAGTTTTTGACCTTCGCGCCGACCTTAACGATTTCAACGACGGGTTCGTGGCCCGGAACGGTCGGCAGTTCGCCTGGGACGTAAGCCGGGTTTTCTTTGAGGACTTGCGGATCAATGCCGTTGAGCACGTCCGATTTGCGGACGTGACCGGAGAACTGCTTGAGCAGTTTCAGGTCAGAGAAGCAGAGGCCGACGACGATGACTTTGCAGAGGATCTGGTGATCGTTGGGCTGGTGGACTGTTTTGGTGGTATTGAGGATCAGCTCGTCAGGGCCGATCAACTGCACGGCATTTTGCGTGGATGGGATTTTATTCATATTTCTTTCCTTTCAATGGCTCTAAAATCATACAGACAGCTACATGTCTGTTTCTTAAGTTTAAAACCTCGAAAGGATATTGATTCGCCGCCGGAAATCCAGACATTGAAGTGTTTTTTTATATCGGTTCTACGGTTGCCGGGCGTATATTTTGTACAGATATTGGTGGGAAAAGGTTTGTATGGGGTCTTCCGTAAAACACGAGGTATCCTGTATGAGATTTATGAAACATATTGTAGCGAGTTTTTTTCTTGCCGGGGCGCTGTTGGCGGACGCGGCTCCGCTTTCACAACCCGAGGCGATTGCCCAGGCAATGCAGTGGATGGCGGGACACCCTGTTATGGGGACGGCCAGTCGTTCGGTGAAGACCGTGGAGTTGTTTCCCGGCGGTACTGCGCCGTATTCAGTTTATGTGGTAAGCCTATCACCCGGCTATCTGGTGCTGAACTCGGATGACCGCCTGCCGCTGGTAGTTTCATTCAGTGCAGAATCATCCGTTGATTTAACGGATTCTTCCCAAAATGCGTTCCGGGCTATGCTATTGCGCCATGTAAAAAGAATGAAGACGCAACTGGCACAACTGGCACCTGCGACAAAAGCAATGGCCGGTGAGGTTGCTGCGGTACCGGCATCAGAACTCTACGGGCCTTATTTGGAAACAAGCTGGAACCAATGCAACCCATATAACAAACTTTGTCCTGCTGATCCGTCGGCTGGAACTGGCTATAACGGTCGCGCGGCATCCGGCTGTGTTCCAACCGTTTTTTCACAGCTGCTTAATTATCATCGCTGGCCGCTTTATGGCGCAGGCTCGCATTCTTACACTGACAAATCCGGAGATATTACCGGGACGAATAGTGCGGATTTTTCAGATCCCTATGATTGGGGATCCATGCAGACGGCGTACGGGATTTCTAGTGGGAATCCACCGGCGGCCGAGAATGCTGTGGCCGAGCTGATGTATGAGCTGGGCGTTGCTGCGGAAGCCAACTATGACAGCAGCGTAACCAGTGCAAATATCGAGTTTTTGGGAGAGCGGCTTGGGAAGCACTTCTATTTTGAGCCGAATACTTTTTATGATTCTCAAGCTGAGTTGCTTGCTCCGATGGAAGCCGATCTGAGGGCCGGGTTCCCGTGTATTGTTGCTGTTTCGAATCATGCGGTTGTGGCTGACGGATTGCTGGTTTCTGATGGAACGACCACCTACCATATAAACTATGGGTGGGGCGGGATGAATAACGGGTGGTGGAGTTCAGATAATATCGCGGGTACGGGTGCACTGCAGGATGGAATTACGTCGTTGCGTCCTCGCTTGATGGCTTTTCCTCAAACCAATGTTGTAACCGGTACTGCGGGCGGCACGGCGGAACTTCAGTGGATCATTCCTAAGCGGAGGGAAGCCGAGGCGCAAAAATTGTCCATTAAGCGGTTGGAGCTGCAACCTGGAGTGTGGAAATCAACCGCCACGGCAATTACAGCGGGAATTAACACAGGATGGTCCGTTGTTGTTACTAATTCGTCCGGACATTCCGGTGCTTGCTGGTATGCCGGACCTTCCGGTCCCGCGACGATGATTCTGGATGAGGTCTTTGTTCCCGACGCTTCATCGGCGCTAATCTTTTCGAATAAGGTACAGCTCTCCAGCTCAGTTTTTACGGTTGATATTTCAGTCGATGACGGCAAGAGTTTCAGTACGCTTTTTTCCACAACCACAAATACCTATACCAACAGCTGGTCCCGGCGCTCCGTATCTCTTGAAGCGTATGCCGGTGAAAAAATTCGCATACGGTTTTCGCTGTCATCGGGCGGCTGGTATGAAAACGGGGGAATATGGATCGATGATTTGACGGTTTCTTCGGGTAGCTGGTATTCATGGAACTCCGTCGCGGAGAATCTCACGTTAGGATGCCGCCGGTTTTCTGCGGTGACAAATGGATGGGACGACTGCAATAATTTTTCAGTATTTGAAGTGACGACGTCTAATGCAGTTTTGACCGGAAATTGGGTTGTTAGCACGACAAGCGGCGTTGCTAGCTGTTTTTACAAAGCAGCACCGGAATACAACGGCTATTTGCACCATTTAACGTCGCGATCAACCATTACACCGACAGCAGCTACACGCCTGTTGATTTCTGCAAAATATAATCTGGCTGGCGACCTCTTCCGGGTATTGATTTCGAAAAACCGCAGCACGTTTACCGAAGTATGGTCCGGGGCCGGTTCGGCAGATTGGGGCAATATCACGATCAGCTTGGCCGCCTATGCCGGCCAACCGGTTTATGTTCGGCTGGAATACCAAGGAGGAACGTATTATCCCGGCGGCGGCGTTTGGGTCGATTCAATCAAAACACAGGAAGTGACGAATCCAGAACTGGAGGGGCAACCTGTCTACTATACAACTTTATCCGGGATTCATGCCGGAACTAATACGCTGGCGGCGATATTAACGGATACAAATTCCGTTAAACATGAACTCGCCCCGGCATTCACTCTGATCATTCCTGCCGGAGGCGTCATTCCGTGGTCGTTGACGATTAACGGCGGTGATGGTAGCGGCTCATACACCAATGGGGAGCAGGTAATAATTACTGCCAGTAATGCGCCGGTCGGTAAATTTTTTGACCGGTGGACGGGTGCCACGCAGTATGTAGCAGGCGTAACTTCCGCGACGGCAACGGTGACGATGCCGGCGACGAACATTGCGCTCACGGCGACCTTCAAGACGGCCTTCTACGCTATGACGGTAACCGGCGGGACCGGATCAGGCTCCTACACCAACGGCCAGAAGG
>Ga0247840_10000668_pt1 | contig 70099 bp, 57 predicted proteins | sample LaCruzMarch2015__FD_192404 | JGI IMG/M metagenome (GOLD analysis project Ga0247840, IMG submission 192404) | Freshwater microbial communities from meromictic Lake La Cruz, Castile-La Mancha, Spain - LaCruzMarch2015_17m | ecosystem: Environmental > Aquatic > Freshwater > Lake | place: Spain... | reverse complement strand
CTTTCTGCCTCTCGTGTTTAGCTTTGCTTTTTCAAACCTTAATTGTTTTCCTTGTGTACAAGTATATTCATCTTTCTTTTTATCATATCTGAACTCCCCCTTGTTTTGCTCCGGCAGTTCTGCCACAAATGTTTTTATTTTTTCTTCTTCCTCTATTTCCTGTATCAGTTCTGGAGAGTAATAACCTGCATCTGCAACTATTTCTTCCGGCTTCTTGCCTTGCAGCATCTCTTTGCTCTTTTCATACATATTACCCAGTTGACTAAAATCATTCGATTGGCTGCTTACATCTGTTGCTACTATTAGTTTATGCTTTGCATCGCAGCTTATCTGTGCATTATATGCTGCCCGTGTGCCTTCTTTTGTCCTGATTATATTACTATCTGGATCTGCTTTTACATATACCTTTTTATTCTGTTTCTTTAATTGATCTATTTGTTTTTCTAGTTCTTCTTTCTCTTTTCTAAGTTCTGATATTTTTTCTTTTTCCTGATCAAATTCATCGTTCTGATTAAAGTTTTCTAAATAATAAACTATCTTGCTTTCTATATCTTCTAATCGCTCTGATATCTCTTCTATATTCATATTTCCTGAACTTGAAGCATTGGCTTTTAGTTTTGTTCCATCGATTACTATTGTTTTACCATCTATGTATTGGCTTTCTATCAAGAACTTATTAAAGGATTTTATTGTTGCTTTTATTTCTTCTGTATTGTCTTTCCTGAACTTTGATATTGTCCAATGATCCGGCTGAAGTTTTCCCATCAACCACATTACTTCTATATTTAATTTACACTCTCGCTCTAATTTTCTTGAGCTTTTTACTCTGTTCATATAACCATACAAGTACAACTTTAACAACCCTCGTTTTGGATACTCCGGCCGACCTACTTCATTTTGTTTCTGTTTACCTTTTATTAAATCATTTGTTACGATATCTACTGCCTTGTCTATTATCCTTACTATTGAATCTTGATCTACTTGATCATCTAAACTGCTAAATATTTCTTGCTGATAACGACTTGATGGACTGATTTCTGACATCTTCTTTCTCCATTTGTTCTACAGCAAGTTATTAATCTTTTGACTTCCATCATAATTTTCACACAGCCTCTTTAAAGAGAGGGCAAGGGTGAGGTTTCTATTCGTTTTTAATTTCTTCGTAAAGTTTTTTTGCTTCTGTTAAAACCTTATCATCGTCTTCATCTGTCTTTGGTGCTTTTTCAACTTTCTTTAAAGTTTCTTTTGCTTTGTCATATTCATCTTCTTCTATGTAAGCCTTAGCTAATTCTAAATAAAACATTCTAAAGTTTGGTCGAAGTTTTACAGCGGTTTCAAGCAGTTGAACAGCTTTTTCTGTATCGCCCCAGCCCAATCCAATTGGCAATCTTACAAGGTAACTTTTTTCGCAAACTTTTAGATGTGTTCTTCCAAGTACATAATGAGCAAGCGACTGAACAACATTTCCGCCGTTGCCAAGTTGAATAGCCTTTTCGCAATCTTCTTTTACATCATTTACAGTTCCAACTGCAGAAAACACACCCTGAAACAAAGCAATTCTTCCGTTTGCTATTGCGCGTCTTACATAAGTAATAGACTGGCTTGAGCCTTGTTTTACAGCCTTGTCAGCGTAGTCAAATGCTTTTTTATAAGTTGCAGACTGAGCCTCTTTTTGTTCATCGGATTTTGTAGGCATTTTTTCACCTAAATCAACATAAGCACGACTAATGCGCCAGTTTACTTCCCAATTATTTGCGGAAAGTTTATCGGCTTGAAGATATGTATCAAGAGCTTTTTGATTATTAAACTCGGCAACATATTGATCTCCCTGTTTTAAAAGTTCATCAAGTGTTTGAGAAAAAGAATAGTTGAAGCCAAACAATACAATAAACAGAAGCGCAGCTAATTGAAGATTTTTTTTCATTTGTATTCCTTATGATTTTCTTTGGTTAATCGAACAGTGTTTTGTTTTTATTTTCATCGGGGTTATTTGATAACCCGTGATTATGAATATCTGTGCCGGCAAGCTGAATAAACTTCGTCCAGTTTGAATTTGGTTTGATTTCGTTTGCGATAACATTTTTATAAGCGTTTACTTTGGCGCTTAATTCATCGGCTTGATACAGAGTTATTGCTTCTAAAGTTTTAGGGATAACTGGCGAGGCGTGTTCCAATTTACCTTGATGACTGAGTATCAAATGCAAAAGATTGTTACGCAGATTTTCCGGAAAGTCAGGTATTTGATTTATTTCTTCACCCACAATCATTGCGGCAATTACAATATGCCCGATAAGTTTTCCTTTATCGGTGTATTCAAAAACTGGTTCAAAAGATAGTTCTTCAATCTTTCCGAAATCGTGCAACATAGCTCCGCAAACTAAAAGATCGCGATTAATTTCGGGATGAATATCGCTCATCAAATCGCAAATTTTAATAATCTCAAGAGTGTGTTCAAGCAATCCGCTTATATAACCGTGATGCCACATTTTGCCAGCGGGTACAGAAGTATATTTTTCAAATCTCTCTTCAGAAAAAATATTTTTGATAAGATTTTTAAGATGCTCGTTCTCAATTTTATTCATCCGTGCAGTAAATTCTTTATTCATTACGGAAAGATCGCGTGAAGATTTTGGGAGAAAATCTACGGGCGAAACATTATCGGAATCCTTTGCTAATCTTAATGAATCAATTTTTACTTGAAGATTTCCCTGATATTCATCTATTGTACCGCCAACTTTAACAACATCTCCGACAACAAGCGAATTTTTAAAAGATTTGAATCCGGAAATATCATCCCAGATATTTGCCGCCAAGGTAGTTGATTTATCGCCTAACTCCAGCGTAATAAATTCCTTACCTGTTTTGGTTAATCTCGGCTCAAATTTTTTAATGAGCAAAAAATGATAAATTTGTTCTCCCTTTACAAGGGATGAAAGTTCTGTTTGATTTAACATTAATAATTATTTTTGTTTTGATTAAACTAAGAAAAAAAACTTATATAGAGTATAACAAAATCAAAATTAGAAAAGCGATATAAATGATCAGGTAAATAGTATGTTTGTTCAGAATTGTAGAAATGCTGACGCAATATCAAAAAAATACTATTAAAATTCTTGTTAATGTTCTATATTTGGTCATGCCAACAATATTAAGAATAAAAGGGTACAGGTTCTTCTTTTTTAGTCGTGAAGGCAATGAACCTGCTCATTTGCATATTGAGCAAGCAGAACGATATGCAAAATTTTGGATAGCGCCCGTACAGTTGGCAGTTTCAGATGGATTTAGAAATAGTGAAATAGCTGAACTAAGAAAATTGGTTGAAGAAAACAGCAATTATTTGGAGGAGAAATGGAATGAATACATTATTGGTAAAAGTTGAACCGCGTATTATTGATTTATCGTTTAAGGCAAATGCGTTGCATGTTGTTTTAGCAGACGGAAGAGAAGTCTCTGCGCCGCTTGAATGGTTCCCCAGATTGCGCGATGCTAGCGATGAACAGCGCAGTAAATGGCGTTTAATTGGCAAGGGAATAGGAATCCACTGGGAAGAAATAGATGAAGATATATCTGTGCAGAGTTTGCTTACATTTAATTAACCTTCTAATCGGCTATCCAATTATCCAAACTATTCCGTTAAATCACTTATGAAAATTCATCAATTTATATAATTACGGTTTTACAACACTTCTTCCAATTGAGAAATAATTAAAATTCAAATTCCGCATCTTTTCAAGATCATAAAGATTTCTTCCATCAAAAATAACCGGAGTTTTTAATTTACTTTTTACTATTTCAAAATCGGGGTTACGGAATTCTTTCCACTCAGTAACTATGATTAACGCGTCGGCATTTAGCAATGCTTCTTCGGAAGTTTCTGAATATTGAATTGAATCACCCAATACAGCTTTTGTACTTTTTATCGCTTCGGGATCATAAGCGCTAATCGTAGCTCCTAATTCTAACAATAATTTTATAAGATAGTGCGCCGGCGCTTCACGAACATCATCGGTATTTGGTTTAAACGCCAAGCCCCAAAGTGCAAAATGTTTGTCTTTAAGATTGCCGTTGTAGTGCTGATAAATTTTATTAAAGAAAAGTTTTACCTGTTTTTTGTTTACATCTATAACAGATTTAAGGATTTGAAAATCGTATTTATTTTCGTTTGCTGTGTTTACTAATGCGTGTACATCTTTGGGAAAGCACGAGCCGCCGTAACCAACGCCTGGAAATAAATATCTTTTCCCGATTCTCGAATCAGAACCAATGCCCAATCTTACTGCATCAACCTGTGCGCCCGTAAGTTCACAAAGATTTGCTATTTCATTCATAAACGAAATTTTCATGGCGATAAATGAATTTGCAGCATACTTTGTCATCTCAGCAGATTTTTCATCCATAAAGTAAACGGGGTTTCCTGTACGGACAAAAGGTTCGTAAAGCTGTTCCATAACTTTGCGTGTGTGTTCATTGCTTGTTCCAACAATAACTCTTTCGGGTTTCATAAAATCTTCAACTGCAATTCCTTCACGCAAAAACTCGGGATTAGAACAAACGTCAAAATCAAAATCAGGGGCGTGTTTTTTGATTGCCGCACGCACTCTTTCACTTGTTCCAACCGGTACGGTGCTTTTGTCCACAATTACTTTAAATCCAAGATCGTGTTCTGCTTCAAAAAGTTTCCCGAGATCATCTGCTACTTTAAGAATATATTTAAGGTCTGCAGCGCCGTCTCCGCCTTGCGGCGTAGGCAAGCTAAGAAATATTATATCGGATTTTCTAACAGCATCATTCAAATCGGTTGTAAATGATAATCTTTTCTTGGCAACATTCCTTAAAAAGAGCACTTCAAGTCCGGGTTCATAAATTGGTATTTGTCCGGCTTTCATTGTTTTAACCTTATTTTCATCAATATCAACACAGATAACATTGCTGCCTGTTTCGGCAAGGCACGTTCCGGTAACAAGTCCAACATAACCGGTTCCAACAACTGCAAGATTCATAAACTCCTCTTAGAATAATTTATTGGAAACAAAAATAACCAATCTATCTTTCAAAAAGTATTGTTATTAATGAAGTAACAAATGAAGCAATCAGATTGCATTAATTTGTATTGCTTTTATATAGAGTGAAAAATAAGTGATTAGTATTCTTTCTATTTTCTTGTCTTTAATTTATCTTTGCGACTGTAATAGTAGTCAAATGACTTTAATAGTAGTCAACTAAAAATATTATGGTAATAAATAACATCTTAGAAAAAATATTCAGCGCACCGAGTAATGTTACGCTTTTACGTGCGCTTAATGAGCGAACAATTGGAATATCAGGCAGAGAAGCAGCACGAATTACGGGTCTTTCTTTACGCACAGTTCAGGTTTCTTTGAGTAACCTTGAAAATACTGGAGTGGTAAAACGCTTTGCAGGTAATCGAGAACATCTTTTTATCTTCAACAGAAAAAATTATCTGGCTAAAAATCTTTTAGATAATCTTTTTATTGCCGAAACAAAATACAGGCAGGATGTATTCAAGATTATCAAATTAAAGCTAAAAAATGCGAGCCACAGTATTATATTATTCGGCAGCGCAGCACGCGGAAGCGATAATCTAAAAAGCGATCTTGATATTTGTTTGGTTTACAAGCCGCCCAAAAACAAAATAGAGGAATTGGTTGCAGATTTAAGAACCGAACTTTCCGCTGTTTTTAGCATCTCGTTCGCGCCATTTTATTTGACCGCTGCACAATTCAAAGAATATGGATTAAATAAAAAACCACTTGTAAACAATATTATAAATGATGGAAAAATTATCTGCGGAAAAAGTTTTAAGGAATTGTTAGATGGTTAAGAAAGCGATCTCTAAATCTTATCATTCTGTTAGTTACACAAAGTTTATTAAAGTCGCCGAAAATTTTCAAAACGCTGCAGATTTAGCTTTAGAGTTCGATTATTTTAATGCTGCCGGCGTTTTATTTATTCATTCAGCTATTGCTTATGCTGATGCAATAACCGTTAAGTTTGCTTCAAAAAAAAGCAGCGGCGACAATCATTATATGGTTATAAATTTAATTGAAGAAGTATTGCCTCCGATAAAAATTGATAAAAAAGCTTTCAACAACTTCAAGTTGCTTATTGATCATAAAAATTCAATTTCTTATTCAGGTGATATTTATAACCAAAAGGATGTAGAAAAAATTAAAAACTACTTTTTGAAATTTTCCTTTTGGGCGAAAAATATTCTTAATCCATAAATAGGACTTTTCCGTTAGGATTAGTAACTACAAACTGCACTATCCAAATTATCGCCTGCTTATTATAATACAATTTAAAACTCTGTGTTTGTTAAGGAACTTTACGGGCTTAATTTTGTTTAGACTTATAATAAAATTATTAAGAAAGTATTATGCTCAAAAAAATATTTGTTTTTATCGTTGTTTTATATTCAATCACTATTTACTCGCAAACCGAAAACATTTACGGACTCGTAACTGATTTTACCACAAAAAAAGCAATTCCTTTTGCCAATATTGTTGTGCTTGGTACAAATTACGGCGCGGCTGCAAACGAAGATGGCTATTTCGAAATACAAAATGTTCCGTTTAACACTTACAATGTTAGAGCCTCTGTTATCGGATATAATTCTTTAATGAAAACCGATGTAGTTGTTCAGCCGGGCAAACGCGCCGAAGTAAATTTTGAACTTACAGAACAGGCAATTGAAATTGAAGGCGTTACAGTTACAACCGATTACTTTAGAAAAAATCCTTTGGAAGTAAACAGCATAAGAAATTTTAGCTACGAAGAAATTAGACGAAGCCCCGGCGGATTTGAAGATGTTATCCGCGCATTATCAATACTGCCCGGTGTTGCGCAAGCCGATGGCGGCAGAAACGATTTAATAATACGCGGCGGTGCGCCATCCGAAAATCTTTATTTGATAAATGAAATTGAAGTGCCCAACATAAATCACTTTGGCACACAGGGCGCAACCGGCGGTCCGTTAAGTTATATAAATTTAGATTTTGTTCGCGAAACTTCTTTTTCAACAGGTGGATTTTCATCACTTTACGGTGATAAACTTTCATCCGTTTTGAGCATAAATCTTAGAGATGGACGTGATGATAAAATCGGCGGTAAGGCTACAATATCAGCTTCGCAATTTGGATTAAATTTAGAAGGACCAATTTCCGGCAAATCTAATTTTATTTTTTCTGCGCGCAGAAGTTATCTCGATTTTATCTTTAAAGCTGCCGATTTTGCTTTTGTACCCGAGTATTATGATGTTCTGTTAAAAGCCGATTTCAATCCGCACTCACAGGATGCTTTTAGTTTTCTGTTCATCAGCGCTTTTGATAATGTTAAATTTTTTAATGATACCGAAGAACAGCGTTACGATAATTCGAGAATCTTAGGCACAGATCAGGTGCAGTATGTTGCGGGCGTTTCTTACCGCCATCTTTTTGATAAAGGATTTTTTAATCTTTCTTTAAGCAGAAATTATGTTGATTACGACAGCCGCCAGCAGGATTCTCTGTTAAATCCAATCTTTACAAATGTATCTAAAGAACAGGAAAATTCTTTGCGTGCCGATTTGGTTTTTAAACTCACAAAAATTTCCGAAATAAACTTTGGCGGCACTGCAAAATTTATTGAAGCTGATTACGATATTTTCTTTCCCACTTTTGTAACAACATTTGGCGACAGTCTTCCAGTTACTTCGCTAACTACACAAAACAACTACACAAAGTTTGGCTTGTATGTAAATTACAACACGCTTCTTTTAAAAAGATTAACCGTAAATGCAGGTTTGCGTTCGGATATTTTTACAGCATTAAACGAAAAATTTTATTTAAGTCCGCGCCTTTCTCTTTCCTATGCTTTAACAGATTTAACCAATATAAATTTTAGTACTGGCATTTATAATCAATCGCCTTCGTACATCTGGTTAGAAGCGTTTGAAAGCAATAAAGATTTGCGGATGATAAAAGTAAATCAGTTTGTATTGGGTTTTGATCATCGCATTACCGAAGATGCTTTATTAAAAGTAGAGGCTTTTTATAAAGATTACGACAGATATCCGACAAGTACAATAAGACCGTATCTTGTATTGGCAAATACCGGCGCAGGATTTTCCGGCAGCGATGATAATTTTTCTTCTTTTGGATTGGAGCCTTTGGTTGATAAAGGATTTGGAAAAGCACGCGGTATTGAGCTGTCGCTTCAAAAAAAATTATCAGAAATTCCTTACTACGGAATATTTAGTTTTACTTACAGCAAAGCTGACTACACTCCGCTTGATGGAATTGAACGACCCGGAACTTACGACCAGAACTGGCTGCTTAGTTTAAGCGGCGGTTATAAGATTGATGAATTCTGGGAAGTTAGTTCCAAGTTTAGATTTGCAAGCGGCAAACCTTATACGCCTTACAATTCCGATGGAACACAAAATGTTGCTGATTATAATACTCACAGATTAAAATCATCGCACAGTTTGGATGTACGGGTTGATAAACGCTGGTATTTTGCCGGCTGGACCTTGATTACTTATCTCGATATCCAAAACATTTACAACAATAAAAACCAGACCAATATCCGCTGGGATAGCCAGGAAATGAAAGTTGATGAATCATCATCAATCGGAATATTGCCGTCAATTGGGGTTAGCGCGGAGTTTTAAAAATAAGAATGGAACACGGATTAAACAGATTATAACAGATAAATTTAATCCGCGCACTATTGCGATTATTGTTTAATGATTAACAAATATCTATTAATTCAATTATTTTACTAACCATAAAATCCGGTTGTTCAATTTCCAATAATTCTTTTGTGCGGTAGCCGTATAAAACTGCGCAAGTATTTGCGCCGGCGTTTTTACCGCATTGAATATCAAGTTCTGTATCGCCAATCATCACTGTATTTTTTACATCAAAATTCAGGTCATTGCAAATAATCAAAAGCGGCTCTGCCGAAGGCTTGTGTGCAATTCCTTCTCTTCTTCCCATAACCAGATCAAAATAATTAGCAAGATTAAAATGTTCGATAATCTTATCGGCTTGCTCTTGCAGCTTTGTAGTAAGCAGCGAGATTTTTACGTTCCGTTTTTTTATTTCCGCAAGTGCATATTCAACTTCGGGGTAAAGATTTGAGTACATCATAAAATCAAAATACTTTTTTTTGTAGATGTTTATGAATAAATCAAAATCGGGTACGGCAATATTCAGCGCATCAAAAATATCTACAAAATGCTTTCCGATAAGATGAACATAATCTTTCTCGTCAACATCAAATTTTATATTAAGTGTTTTAAGAGTTGCGGAAGTTGCTTCATAAATTGTTTTGTTGGAATCAACAAGTGTTCCATCAAGATCAAAGCAAAAATGCTTTATATTTTTTGTTTGCTGTGTTTTCAAATTGTTTGCTTCTCTTTAATTTGATTTCCGAATAATATCTGTAATGCAAATTAAAGTGAGCGCTTGTTTTAAGCAAAAGATTGATTGTTCATAAAAATTTTGTGAACAATGCCTTTGCTCTATTTATATAAATTGATAAGTATTTTACAATTACCAAATGATTATAAGATTAAGACAATGAGTTTAGCCACCAAATAGCTTGTCTTTTTAATTTGAAAAAAAATCAAATTGTTATCATAAATAACTTGACAATTAAATTTCAAATTGTATTTTGCATCTAAATTTTTAATTAAACCTAAGAGGGTAAAATGGAATTTTTTGAATTACATCCCGAGAATCCGCAAATAAGATTTATCAACAAAGCTGTTGATGTTTTACGAAGCGGCGGATTAATAATTTTTCCAACAGATACTTATTACGGGCTTGGCTGCGATATCTTTAACAAAGAAGGTATTGAACAGATACTTATGATCAAAAACGAAACCGATACAAAACTCTTTAGTTTTATCTGCTCCGATTTGAAGGATATTGCCAAGTACGCTAAAGTTTCCGATTACGCTTACAAAACGATGAAACATTTACTACCGGGTCCTTATACATTTATTTTACCTGCGGCTAAAGTTGTTCCCAAAAAACTTTGGAGCAAAAGAAAAACTGTGGGTATCAGAGTTCCAAATCACGAAGTTACATTACAAATTGTTAAAGAACTTGGCAATCCAATTGTTAGCACAAGTACAACAACAAGAAAAGGCGAGCCTTTAGTTAATTCGATGGAAATAAAAAGCATTTTTAACTCACAGGTGGATTTGATGCTTGCTTCCAACAATATGAGTTTTGAGCCATCAAGCGTTATTGATTTAAGCAGCGACACACCTGAAATTATTAGAGAAGGCGTTGGCGATGTTAGTATGTTTAAGTAAAAATATTTTTGCAGCTAAATAGCAGGCTATTCAACTGCGGATCAAATTATTTTCTTACTAATTGTGTTGATGAAGCCTGATACAACGGCGTTAAAATTATCTCGTTAATGTTTACGTTAGCCGGGCGTGTTGCACAAAATAAAATCGTTTCGGCAACGTCTGTTGGTGATAACGGAGTAATTCCTTGATAAACTTTATCTGCTCTTTCTTCATCACCGTTAAACCGCACTTTGCTAAACTCGGTGTAAACCATTCCCGGATCAACGCTGCTTACTTTTATTCCTTTATCAAGAACATCAACTCTGAATGATTGCGTAAGAGATTTTACCGCAAACTTTGTAGCCGAGTAAACATTGCCGAAAGCATAAACTTCGTGCCCTGCAGTTGAACCAACATTAATAATATGCCCTGTTTGCCTTTCAATCATTTGCGGAACAACAACTCTTGAAACATGAAGCAAGCCTTTTAAGTTTGTGTCAATCATTTCATTCCAATCGGAAAGTTTGCCGTCAAAAAATTTATCAAGCCCTTTTGCAAGTCCGGCATTATTAACAAGAATATCAACCGGTTTCCATTCAGAATCCAAGGAATCGAATTTCTGCTGAACTTCATCAAAATTTCTAACATCCATTGTTAAGCAATTTACTTTGATGTTGTAATCGTTAGTCAATTCATCCGCAAGTTTTGTAAGACGTTCTGCCCGGCGTGCAGTTAATATTAAGTTAGCGTTTAGTTTTGCAAATTCTATTGCGCAGGCTTTGCCAATACCTGATGAAGCGCCTGTAATCATAACAATTTTGTTTTCGAGATTTAGCATTTAATTCCTCTTTAATATTCAAATAATCCGTGTTAACAATTATTATTTTTTGTGATTATCATTTTATAAATCCAGCTAAAAAATTATAACTCTATTACTCAAACACTCCCGGCAGACTTTCTCCGCAGTTTACGCATCTATCAATTACAAGATTTACAACCTTGGTTTTATGCCAATCTCTTTTAATAAGTAGAGTTCCGCAATATGCGCAATAGGTTGATTGATTTTGTGAATCATTTACATTGCCAACGTAGCAGTATTTTATTCCAAGCGAGTTGGCAATATTTTTTGCGCGCAGTAATGTTGAATGTGGAGTTGGTTCTTTATTCAACATTTTAAAATCAGGATGAAATGCCGTAAAATGAAGAGGAACTTCAGTTCCAAGATTTGTTACAATCCAATCGCACTCGTTTTTAATTTCTTCATCGCTATCATTTTCGTCCGGAATAAGCAAGGTTGTAATTTCAAACCATACATCTGTTTCGTTCTTTAACCATATTAATGTATCTAAAACATCATCCAGATGGGAGAAAGTATTTTTATAATAGAATCTTTCTGTAAATCCTTTCAGATCAACATTGGCGGCATCAATAAATTTATACACATCTTTGCGCGCCTGTTTATCAATATATCCCGCAGTTACCATAACGGATTTGATTTTTTCTTCGCGCGCTATTTTAGAAATATCAATAACATATTCTCCAAATATCGTCGGGTCGTTATAAGTAAATGCTATTGAGGGTGCTGAATGTTTTTTTGCAAGTGCAACAACATCTTCCGGCGAGGTACTTAATGAATTAATATCATCTAACTTTGCTTTGCTGATTGACCAGTTCTGGCAAAACTTGCATCCAAGATTGCAGCCCGCCGTTCCAAAACTTAAAATGGATGTGCCCGGTAAAAAATGATTTAATGGTTTTTTCTCAACCGGATCAATTGCAAAGCTGGTTGGTTTGCCGTAACCAATGTTATAAAGTTTTCCGTTTATGTTTTGCCGGATGTAACAAAAGCCAGGCTGTCCTTCGCCTATTTCGCAGTAGCGAGGGCAAAGTGTGCACATAATTTTCCCACGATCAGTTGTGTGCCACCAGAGTGCTTCTTTCAATTCGAGGTTTTGCATTTTTATAATACTTCAAAACGCAGCAAGTTAGCCCTGCTCTTTTCTGAGTACGGTGCGCCTGCCGTAAAGATTACAAGATCGCCGGTTTTTGCAAGACCGGAACTAATTATCAACTTTTTTGCATCATCAATATCAAGATGTTCTTTATCTATGTTTTCGAGATATATAGATGTAATGCCCCAGTAAAGACAAAGATTGTTCATAGTTCTAAAACTATTTGATATTGCAATTATCGGCGAATCGGGTTTATATTTTGAAATGATGCGCGCTGTGCGTCCTTCAAAAGTAAACACAACAATTGCCTGCGCATTTATCTGCTTGCAAATTGCTGCAATTGCTTTGCCAACAGAATCAAATAGATTTTCTTGAAGTCCGTTTGGTGTTTCGTAAATAAAATTAACACGGTCTTCGTTATGTTCTTCTGCATTTTTAATGATGTCGTTCATTATCTGTACTGCACGGAACGGAAATTTTCCCACAGAAGTTTCGGCGCTTAACATAACAACGTCTGTCCCGTCCCAAACTGCATTTGCAACATCGGAGGCTTCTGCACGAGTTGGCACCGGCGAGTTGATCATTGATTCCAGCATCTGTGTTGCTGTAATTACAAGTTTACCAAGCGAATTGCATTTTTTAATTATTGTCTTTTGAAGTACCGGCACTTGCTGCGGAGGAAGTTCAACACCAAGATCGCCTCGTGCAACCATTATTCCATCTGCGGCTTTTATTATTTCATCAAGGTTATCAACCGCTTCTTTCTTTTCAATCTTTGCAATTACAGGAATTATTTTACCTCTTTCTGCAAGCCAGTTTTTTAACTGGATAACATCATCAGCGCTTCTCACAAAAGACAGTGCAATAAAATCAACACGATGTTTTAAGATAAACTCAAGATTCTTGAAATCATTTTCCGTAATTGAAGGAGTTGATAATTTCATTCCCGGTAAGTTCATTCCTTTTTTCGGTGTCAGTGTTCCGCCGTTCACAATTTCACAAATCAACGAATCTGATTTTTTTTCTGTTACGCAAAGTTTTAACAAGCCGTCATTTATTAAAATCTGATCACCTATTTCAGCATCATTTACAAGTTGTTTGTAGGATGTTGAAATGATTTTTTCATTTCCTTTTATATCGTTTATTGTAACTTCAATTGAATTTCCGGTTACAAGTTCAACACTTGGCTGCTCCAATTCACCAACTCTTATTTTTGGTCCCTGCAAATCAACAAGAACTGCGATAGGAGAATTTTCCTGCAGACAAGCAACATGCAATTCATTAAATATATCTTCAAAAAAATCAAAAGAGCCATGAGAAAAATTCAACCTTATTCCGTCAACACCGCATCGCATAAGTTCGCGGATTGCCTCTGCGTTATTGGTTGATGGACCAAGTGTTGCAAGTATTTTTGTTTTTGCTGCATTTTGTGGAATTACGGGTATCATTTAGTTTTCCTCTGTTTTTTTATTCTGTTTTTCTCGGTTGAATTGTTGTTAGAATTTTTTGTTGAACTTTTTGCTTTATGATTTTCAGTATTGCCGGTTTTTATAGAGCGCGATTTTGCATAAAGATCTTTTATCTTTTTTTCTACTCTATCAAATACAGTTCCTTCTTCATAACCTTTTTCCGTTTTCAATCCGGCTTTAACGCCTGTTAAAATTTCAATTCCTTCTTCAACTTTAGAAATTGGATAAACATGAAATTTACCTTTTTTAACTTCGTTAATTATATCATCGCGAAGCATCAAATCTCTAACATTTTGTATTGGAATAATAACGCCCTGTTTACCATTTAATCCGTTTAATTTACAGATGTCGAAAAATCCTTCAATCTTCTCATTAACGCCACCGATAGGCTGCACATCGCCTTTTTGATTAAGCGAGCCTGTAACTGCAATTGATTGTTTAATCGGCAAACCGGAAAGCACAGAAAGAAGAGCAAATATTTCTGTGCAGGAAGCGCTGTCGCCGTCAACCATTCCATAAGATTGCTCAAAAACCAAATTGGCATTAAATGCAAGCGGCATATCCTGCCCAAATGTTTCGCGGAAGTAACCGGATATAATCAACATACCTTTGTTATAGTGGCGTCCGCTCATTCCGGCTTCGCGCTCAACATTTATAATAGTTCCGCTGCCGAGGGAAACTGTTGCTGTAATTCTAGTCGGTCTTCCGAAAGAATAAAAATCAGCATTGTAAACGGCGAGCCCGTTAATCTGCCCCACGCGTTCGCCATCTGTATCAATAAGCAACGTTTTTTCTTTAAACATATCGGTTACTTTTTCTTCCAGCATGCCGTGGCGTTCGCGCGCAAAGCGGTAGGCTTTTTCAACATGAGCAGCATTAACAATACTAAAGCCGTCATCTGAGGCCCAAAAACTTGCTTCGCGTACAATATCCGCAATACGCGAAAATCTTAGAGTGAGTTTATCTTTTCGTCCTGCCATTATTGCGCTTATTTCCATAAGATAGGCAAGTGCTGTTTTATCAAACTCTTTAAGTTTTTCTTGATTGATTAATTTTTTAATCACATAAGAATAATCAATTAAATTATTATTGTTGATCTCTATTTCGTAATCAAAATCTGCTTTCACCTTGAACATCTTTTTAAAATCATATTCGCGTTCGGAAAGCAAAGCATAAATCATCTGGCTTCCGATTAAGATAACCTTCATATCAATATCAATCGGCTGCGGTTTAAGAGAAGTTGAACCCCACGAAAGATGAAAAGGCGATTCCTGAATTTCTAATTTATTATAAGTTAAAACGCGCTTCAAAGTTTTCCAAACGCCGGGTTCTTCAAACAGATGCATAACGTTTAATACAAGATAGCCACCGTTTGCGCGCAGAAGCGAGCCTGCTTTTATATTTGTAAAATCGCTGTACCAGTTGCCCTTGCCGTCGTTAATTTTTTCTATTGTGCCGAAAAGATTCACATAAGTTGGATTGGTTTCAATTATTACCGGACATTCGTTTGTATCCGAATTATCAAGCACAATATTAATTTCATAATCTCTAAAATAATCAATCAACAAGCCTTCCTGCGTTGTTTCGCCTTCTGCCTTTACTCCTTTAAAGATTTGAATATTGTTTGATATATTTTCTTCAACGTTGTTAAGATGTTCGAGTGCGGAATTTGAATTATACATTTCTTTCAGTCCTTCAAAAATGCCAAGTATAATAACTTGTGCGCTTTCCTTTTCGAGCTGCTGAAGTTTTTCCTGATAACTCTGGCTGATCTTTAATCCCTTTTTAAACAACAATTGAAGTTTCTGTTGATGCGAATTATAGTTTACCAAAATTTTCTGTGCATCTTCTTTGGAAATCTTATTTTGTTTGATTTGATCTTCGAGTTGAAAAACCGGAACGGGCTGATTATCAATAAGCGGCAGAATATCCGGTCTAATCTGATCGCCAATTTTTATTTGACCGAGAGAGAATCCATCCTTTCTCAACTCAGCATCAAAAGTGTTCATCAATTCCTGTTCTTGCTGATTGTATTCATCAACAATATTTTTTTTACGGTTAAGATAAATTTCGCTTTCAAGAGCAAGAGGCACTCTCAATTTTAAAGTTTCTATTGCAGAACCAAGATCGTGTTTGAATTGAGCGGCTTTTCCTTTCGGAAACTTCAGAAGCATCGGCTGATCCATATCCCGAAAATTATTTACGTAAGCATAGTCGTATAATTTTGGGCAATCCGAGCTTATCTTTTCAAGCATTTGTTTTACTGTGGTTGCTTTACCGCTGCCCGATAAACCTGCAATAAAGATGTTGTAACCCGGGCTTCGTAAATCAATACCCAAACGTATTGCCTTTAGCGCACGTTCCTGTCCCATAGTTCCTTCTTTATGTTCAATTTGTTCGGTTGATTCAAATTCAAAAATATCTGGATTGCATTTCCATCTTAGCTCGGCGGGTTTTAATTCTTTATGTTTGATTGGTTTTTGAACTGCCATATTTTGCCTGCAAATGTTTATTTAAGTTTATTGTAACATTTCATCATTATTTTTGTATTGAAAACTAATTAAACTAAAAGCGAATTTCAAAAGATGAATAAAGAAGATGTAAGGAAATTGTTTCCATATCTAAACAACAACATAATTTATTTTAATCATGCCGCAACCGGACCAATATCTCTGCCGGTAAAAAATCGTATGATTGAACTTGTAACGGAAAATTGTGAAAATAACCTTGATGACTACTCATCCTTTCTTCAAATGCTTGATGAAACAAAGCTGCTGCTTTCTAAAATGGTAAACAGCAACCCGGATAGAATCGCGTTTGTAGATAACACAACAAACGGAATAAATATTTTAGCGCAAAGTATTAAATGGAAACAAGGGGACAGGGTTTTATTAAATGATGTTGAGTTTCCGGCAAACGTTTATCCGTTTCTGAATCTAAAAAAATTTGGCGTTGAAGTTGATTATGTAAAATCCTGCAACGGAATTGTAACCGCTGAGCAAATTATTGAAGGCGTAAAGCCGCAAACAAAATTAATCTCGGTTAGTTTTGTTCAGTTTTTATCGGGCTACAAAGCGGATTTAGAAAAAATAGGGGACTACTGCCGCTCAAATAATATCATCTTTTGCGTTGATGGAATACAGGGCATAGGCGCTGTGCAAATTGATGTTGTAAAATGTAAAATAGATTTTCTTTCCTGCGGAACACAAAAATGGCTTTTGGGAATGCAAGGTCTGGCATTCATTTATATTGATGAAATGCTTCAACAAAAAATTACTCCCGCCAATGTTGGATGGCTTTCTGTAAATAATGCATGGAATCTTTTAGATTACAAAATGGATTTGAAAACTTCTGCAAATGTTTTTCAGGGCGGTACACTTAACACTTTTGGTATTTATGCTTTCAATACATCTTTAAAACTTTTTAGCGAGTACGGTATTGATAATGTAGAGAAAGATATTATCTCGAATTCAAAATATTTTTTAAGTAAGTTAAATGAAATTAATACTGCCTGTCCACTATCTGGTTGCAGCGAAAATAATCTGGCAGGAATTGTAACAATCAAGATTGATAATCCAGCAAAAGTATTTGATCAATTAAGCAATCGAAAAATAATTTGCTCACATAGAGAAGGATTGATAAGATTTGCTCCGCACTTTTACAACACACATCACGAGATAGATATGGTAGTTGATGAATTACAAAAAATTTGAATATCTTTAGAAAGAAAATTAAGGTAATAATTATGAGATCGTTTAATACAATTATATTTCTATCTGTTTTTTGCTGTTTAATATTCTATACAACCGCCGAAGCCCAAAATGGAAAAAAGGAATTGAGGCTTAGCCCTAAAGCCGAAGTTATGCAGACAGTTGGTTTTACGGATGTTCGGATTTCTTACAGCAGACCCGGAGTAAAAAAAAGAACTATCTGGGGAAAACTTGTAGCATATAATTCAGTTTGGCGCGCGGGGGCAGATGAAGCAACAAAAATTACTTTTAGTACTGATGTAATGATTGAAGGTAAGCAATTAAAAAAAGGCTCGTATAGTTTTTTTGCAATTCCCGGTAAAACCGAATGGACATTAATATTCAACAAAGTTGCAGATCAGTGGGGAGCATTTGAATATAACGAATCACAGGATGCTCTGCGCATAAAAGTAAAACCGGAAAAAGCAGGATGGCAGGAATGGCTTTTATATTCAATTACAAAAACATCAAACAACACAGCCGTTATAAGTTTGGAATGGGAGAAACTAAAAATACCTTTAAAGATTGAGGTGAAGATTTGATTTGTTTTTAACCTTCGAGATTCTCATTAAGAATCCCGAAGGTTGTTTACATTACTTTCTTATTATTTCAAGCAGCTCATTTGTTTTCTCTTCCATAAGCAACACATCGCCTTTGCTTTCAACATTCAATCTGATTATTGGCTCGGTGTTAGACATTCTTAAATTGAATCTCCAATCATCATATTCTACACTTAAGCCATCTGTTGTTTCAACCTGACCGCCAGTATAAATTTTTTCTATTTCTTTTATCTTTGCTGCCGGGTCAGCAATTATGGAATTGATTTCGCCTGAACAAGGAAAATTTGCAATCATCTCTTCAACAAGCTCGCTTAGCGGTTTATTTTCTTCAGACATCAATTGCATAATTAATAAAAACGGAATCATCCCGCTATCCGAATAAGCATTATCTCTAAAGTAATGATGCGCCGACATTTCGCCGCCATAAATAGAATTTACTTCGCGCATTTTTTGTTTTATAAATGCATGCCCGCTTTTTGATTGAACTGCAATACCGCCGCTGCGGTTAACAACATCAAGCGTGTTCCAAACAAGACGTGGATCGTGAACAATTTTTTCGCCGGGATAATTTTTCAAAATTGATTTTGCAATCAAACCAACTATATAATAGCCTTCAATAAAACTTCCTTTTTCATCAAAGAAAAAACATCTGTCGTAATCTCCATCCCATGCAACACCAAGATTTGCATCATTTTTTAATACTGCATCAATTGTTGGCTTTCTATTTTCTATCAATAATGGATTTGGGACACCATTAGGAAAATCGGAATCTGGCTCGTTAAAAACTTTTATAATTGTAACCGGCAATTTTGGTTCAATAGCATTTAAAGCTAATCCGGCACATCCATTACCTGCATTAACAACAACTTTAAATGGATTGATTTTCTTTGCATCGTAAAACTTGTTTAAGTTGTTAATAAAATTTTCCATAACATCAACAGAGCTTACTTTTCCTTTTGTATCAGCAATTTCACCAAGTTCATCATTTAAAATCATTTCTTCAATTTTATTCAAGCCGGAATCATATCCAACCGGAACTGATTGTTTTGCAACAAACTTCATCCCGTTATATTCCGGCGGATTATGGCTTGCGGTAATCATAATTCCACCGTCAGCATCAAAATGCGGGGTTGAAAAGTAAATCATTTCTGTGCCGCATAATCCAATGTTTATTACGTCTGAGCCTGCATCGGTTAATCCATTTATCAAAGCTTCGGCAATTTCTAAAGAAGATTTTCTAATATCATAACCTACAACAACTTTTTTTGTATTAACAAATTGTGTAAAAGTTCTACCAATTTTGTATGCTAAATCGGGGTTAAGTTCGGATGGTACTTTGCCTCTAATATCATAAGCTTTGAATGCGTTGAGTTTATCCATAATAATTCCTTATTAATTATTAAATATTCCGTGATAAATAAAAGGGTATATAATCCCAAAAAATTAGTTTAAGTTCATTTGCAAGTTAAAGAAAATTAAATATCGGCACATAAAAATTTTTTTTTTGAAGGTATGTATTTTTCATTAGACTTTTTAATTTTAGCTAAGTAGATTCGTACAACAAATTTATGGAGATAGTTATCGCGACAACTGATACTATTAAATGGCACTTCGCTAAATGTAACAATATCAGATGCAACTCAATATTCTTGGTTCATCCGGAAGAAAAACCCGGAGATTTAGGATTTATTTGCCCTGATTGTAGCCGTAAAACTCATACTTCGCACATTGTGCAATGCACAAGCTGTAGAACTGTATTGAATTTTGTTCGTGCTGCACCAAATGAAGAAAAGGTTGTTTTCACCGTTCCCAAGTGTTCGCATTGTATCGGAACAATTGAGGATGAATGGGAAGTTGAACCTTTATATCAACCGGAATCTTACATTTAGAAAAGTTCATATTTCAATTGACAGGTATTTATCTTGTTTAAAATCAATTGAAAGGTTTATCCTTTTATGTAACCGTTTCTAAAATAATGTGTTATATAAAAGGATTTTTTATTTATTTTTCGCCGTTATTTTTAGTTACTTTTTAAAACTTTATAAGGTGCAGTTATGAGATACTTTTTCGGTGATCTACTTAAACGAATGGTTTTAAGTATTGCTCTTTTTTCGATGTTCTTTAATTTATCCATTTTATCCCAATCTACAGATTGGATGAATATTGATACTGTTAAAGCAGGGCAGTTTGATAATGGTAAGATGTGGACTTTTGAATATGCCCCAATTGACTACTTCAGCAAAACATATAATTTTGATCCTGATGAAGATTGGTTTGAACATGTAAGGCTTTCCTCTTTGCGATTTGCTAATTACTGCTCCGCTTCTTTTGTTTCGGCTGATGGATTGGTAATGACAAATCATCATTGCGGAAGACAAAGCATTACACAAGTTACACAAGAAGGTGAAGATTTGCATGAAACTGGTTTTCTTGCTGCAACTCTGCAAGATGAACGACCCGTACCGGGTTTGTACGTTGATCAATTAGTTTTATTCAAAGATGTTACCGATGAAGTGATTGATGCAATCAATGAAGGTAAGACAGATGCGGAACGCTCAAAGTTAGAAAAAGAAATTATATCCAAAATTGAAGATAGAGAAGCCGCAGAATCCGGTCTCGAAGTTTCAATTACTCCACTTTATAACGGCGGCAAATATTCTTTGTACGGTTATAAAAGATATACAGATGTTAGATTGGTTTTTGCTCCCGAAGAACAAATGGGATTTTTTGGCGGCGACCCCGATAACTTTACTTATCCAAGATACAATATGGATTGCAGTTTCTTTAGAGTTTATGACGACGAAGGAAATCCATTAAAAACCGAAAATTATTTTAAGTGGAGTTCTAAAGGAGCTGCTGACGGAGAGCCTGTTTTTGTTATTGGAAACCCCGGCAATACAGATAGATTAAATACTGTTGCACAATTAGAGTATCAAAGAGATGTTCAATTTCCGCGAACACTTGAAATGCTTAGCAGCCTGATCGAAGTTAATACTAATTTGCTAAAAAACGATCCAAGCAGAAAAGCTGAATTACAGGATCAGATATTCAGTTATGAAAATTCTAAAAAAGCTTACGGCGGTATTTTGGGTGGATTAAGAGACCCGGTTTTGATGCAGAGGAAAAAAGATTTTGAAAAAACTTTCCGCGCTTCGGTTGAAGCAGACCCTGAATTAAAAGAAAAATACGGAATGTTATGGGATAAAATTTCCGACAGCCGCAAAGAATTAAGCAAAATTGCAAATAAAAACTTTGCACTTGGTATGAATCCTTTAGTTACACCGCAATATTTCTTTATCGCAAGTGAAGCAATTGAGATTGCCGAAAATCTAAAACTACCCGAAGGCGAAAGAGATGAATTATATGTTGGCGATGAACTTGACAGTACACTTGCAGCATTTTTCCCTGAAGATTTTGATACAGAGAAAAACAACGCACTTCTCGAAAAGAAAATCAATATTTTGATTAAATATTTGGGTACCGATGATCCTTTAGTAAATAAATTTACAGGCGGCAAACAAGGTAAGGACGCTGTTGATTATGTACTTCAAAATTCCAAATTAACAAATCTTAAAGATATGAAGAGCCTATTGGAAGAAGGACCTGATGCAGTATTAAATTCCGACGATCCTTTCATTTACTTTATGATGAATTCAAAAGATCTGGCAAAAGAATATTCTAAGAAAGTAAAAGAACTTACAAATCTCGAGTCGGCTTATTCACAACAGCTTGGCGTTGCATTGTTTGAAGTTTACGGAACATCAATTCCGCCTGATGCAACTTTTACATTAAGAATAGCTGATGGAGTTGTTGAAGGATTTCCGTACAATGGAACAGTTGCTCAGCCATTTACAACATTCTATGGAATGTATGACCGCTACTACGGCGCCGGAAAACAATTCCCTTGGAACTTACCAGAAAGATGGGCAACACCGCCGGCTGGATTCGATTTATCAACACCGTTTAATTTTGTTTCAACAAACGATATAATTGGTGGAAACTCCGGCAGCCCTGTTATAAACAGAAATGCAGAAATTGTTGGTTTAGCTTTTGATGGAAACATTCAAGGTTTACCGGGCAATTTTATTTTCCGCACCGAAGAGAACAGAACAGTTTCATTACATTCGGCTGGAATGTACGAGGCGATTGATAAAGTATATAAATTAAAAAGAATAAGCGATGAACTTAAAAGCGGCAAGTTGAGCAAGTAAAAGTTTCATCAACTATAATTTTTTTATTAGATAAATTTTGAACAGAGCTACTAAAAACCCGGTTTTATAATCGGGTTTTTTATTAATGAAAAGAAGTTTCGTTAAATCATCAATTTTAAATACGGAGTAATTATGCAATTCTCAGTAAAGAAATTTTACCTGTTTGTTTTGTTTGCAATTATTTTTATACCTGTAAGATTTTTAACACTCGCACAGGATAAACAACTAACTTTTAATCAGGTTTATATGTTTGCAGAGCCGAGGATTCTGAAATCACTTCCGCGAATTCAAGGCTGGTTTGATGACGAACATTATCTGATCACAAAGGCTGATGCTTCTACAAACGCCATCGTAAAAGTAAACGCTTTATCAGGCGAGGAAACAATTCTGCTTGATTACAATTTAATCAATCCAAATCTTGATGAAGCGGAACTTACAGCAGAACAAAATATCGGCGTAACAAAAGATTATAAAGGTCTATTGTTTTATAAAGATAATGATCTGTACTTCTACTCAGTTACAAAAAATGAAGTAAAAAAATTAACCGAAAACAAAGATGAAGAAGTTAATCCAACACTTTCACCAGATGGAAAAAAAGTAGCATTCACACGCAATAAAGATTTATATTTTGTTGATACAGAGAGCGGCAAAGAAACCCGCTTAACAAATGATGCTTCCGATGTTGTTTATAACGGTTATGCTTCGTGGGTTTATATGGAAGAAATTATCGGACGCTCTATGAATTACCGTGCTTTCTGGTGGTCGCCAAACAGCGAGATGATTGCGTTTTTAAGATTTGATGATACAAATGTTCCAAAATTTCCATTGTACAATGCCGATGGTGTTCACGGAGAACTTGAATGGGAACATTATCCAAAAGTTGGCGATCCGAATCCAGATGTAAAACTTGGTATTGCGCATATTGCCGCAAATAAAATTATTTGGGTTGATGAAGATGAAAAAGTAGATCAATATACGGCGTTTCCTTTCTGGTCACCTGATAGCAAAGAACTTTTTTATCAGATATTAAACAGGCAGCAAAATCATTTACAGGTTTTATCTGCAAACTTGGAAACAGGAAAAAACAAATCAATGTATGAAGAAAAGCAAAAAACGTGGGTTGAGTTTTTCGAAGACGTTCACATCTTGAAAAACAATAAAGGATTTATTCTTCGTTCCGAACTTGATGGATGGCGGCATCTTTATTTTTATGATATGAACGGAAAGCTGCTATCGCAATTAACTAAAGGACAATGGAATGTTTCGGATTTACTTTTGGTTGATGAGGAAAACGGCAGAGTTTATTTTGAAGCTAATAAAGATCACTTGCTCGAAACGCATTTGTTTGTTGTTGATTTTAACGGCAGAGATATTCAACAACTAACTGAAATATCGGGCACACATAAAGTAAAAGTATCCACAAAAGGAAAATATTTTTACGATAGTTACTCCGATATAAATATGCCCGGCAAATTGGATTTATTGGATGGCAAAGGAAATCTAATTCGCAATCTTGGCGAAAGAAAATCAAAATTGTTTGATGAATACAAACTCGGTAAAACAGAACTGTTTACAATTAAAACTGATGATGGATTTGAACTGCCCGCAATGTGGATATTACCTCCAAACTTTGATGAGAAAAAGAAATATCCTGTACTGTTTTCGGTTTACGGCGGACCAGGTGGAACGGATGTTAAAAATTCTTTTTCTGCTTATTTGGATAGATATTTTATTTCTCAAAACGATATTATTTATTTTATTGTTGATCATCGAGGTTCTGCTTACTTTGGAAAAAGAGGCAAAGATTATCTTTACAAAAATCTTGGCAAATGGGAGATTGAAGATTATTCTACCGCTGTAAAATGGTTGCGAACAAAACCGTTTGTTGATACAACAAAAATTGGAATTACAGGCGGAAGCTACGGCGGTTATGTAACTTGCATGGCTTTAACTCTTGGCGCCGATTACTTTACTCACGGAGTTGCTGAATACGCTGTTACAGATTGGCAGCTTTATGATAACGTTTACACTGAAAGATATATGCTTACTCAAAAGGAAAATCCGGAAGGTTACAAGTTTGGTTCGGCAATTACGCACGCCGATAAATACAAAGGCAAGCTGCGCATATCGCATGGAACAATGGATGATAATGTTCACATGCAAAACACAATTCAGTTTGTGGATAAACTTACAACTTTGAATAAAGATTTTGAGTTAATGATATATCCAAACGAAAGACACGGAGTTGGATTCCCGAAATGGAAACACGCACAAAGAGAGTATATTAAATTTTGGTTTAAGAATTTTCTCGATAAAGATTTTGTGATGCAGTAAATAAAAAGGGCGGCTTAATAACCGCCCTATCTTTTAAAGCGATAACAAATTAAAATTTACTTTATTTGATAGCACGCAATTTAAAGTAAACTTCCTCCGGTGAAAAAATTCCGGCTAAAAATCTTTCATACATAACAGGCTCAATGTTTACAAGGTAATCCAACCATTTAAGCGCAGCAAAATGCGATGTTATAAATTTCTTTTCAATTACTTCAAACTGTGCGCCTGTTTCGTAGTTGGTGCGATGATTTAATTTCCACTTTTCATAAAACTTTAATTTTCTGTTACCGATATATTCGTAATTATCAAACGTGCGAATAGAAAACGGTATTTTATGATCGGGATCGCCAAAGTATTTTGTGTTTAAAAAGAAAGGCGCATACACAATCATAATACCGTTTGGTTTTAGAATCCTGAACAACTCTGTAATTGTTTTATTAAAGTTATCAATATGCTCAAGCACATGCGAAGCATAAATCTCATCAAAATAATTATCGGTAAAAGGATACGGAAAAGTATTTATATCGTGTATCTGGTTTCCGCCATAATCTATAATATCAAGATTAACATAGCCTTCTTTTAAATCTTTACCGCATCCTAAATTTAATTTGATCATCAATATTTAGTCTTTAATAATTTCAATTAAAGCGCTTGCAACAGTTCTATCTTCATTATCAAGCAAAAAAACTCTGTAAAAACCAACTTCTTCAAACTGCAAATCGCTTTCATCATTTTTAGCAAAAAATATGTAATCCATATCAGGGTTTACTTCATAAGGGAAAATTTTATAGTACTCAAATTTCTTTGTTTTCTCATCATATTTATCAAATTGAATTGATACATTTGTAAGACCGAGTGCATAGCCGCATTTTACCATTACGGTTAAATAGCCTGTTGTAAATCTATCGCTTACACCTATTTCGCCGTCTGTATCGTCATATTGTTCACAGAAGTAAAGAATGGGTTCTGTTTGCGCAAAAAGCGTTTGATTAGCTCCGAGTATTAAAGCAAAAAAAAATAGGAAAAGTAACAAAGTGTTTCTCATAGCATACCTTTGAAATAATTTAAAAAATAATGCGATCAAGTACTCATAAAAAATTTAGTTTTTCGTTGGCAAAAAATTATGATTTTCAAATCAGAAATAAAAACAACACCAAACACAATTAATAAAAGTTGTCGTGGACCCATTTTATTTTTTTACTAAATATATACTTTTCTCTTAACGAGATAAACTAATGCAAATCAACTACAGTCCATATTCCTTCTTTATTTGACATATTTACAATTCGCATACCACTTGCCGAAAGAAATACAGCAGCAGCAATTGAACCATCGTTATTACTACCGTAATCAGTTGGTAAACCATAAATGCCCATTGTTTGGCTATCTTCATCAATATTGTAATCAAACCAGACAGTTTGAGTTGAACATGAGCCATTTGCTGGAGATATCATTTTTGACTCCAAATCAGTTCTTGAATTAGGGAAAATCCATCCTTCAAAACTATGCCCACCGCCACCATAAGCTTTAGGTTTTTTATAATATTCTAAAGCTAATTGGCCATAAGAAATAAGCTGATGAGTTAATGTATCTAAAGTGGCAGTTCTTGAATTAGCATTAAATAAATTTATCCCAACTACTACAGCTATACCAGCAATAATAACGCCAAGCACAATTAATAAAAGTTGTTGTTGGCCCACTTTTTAACCTCATAATTATTAAGTTATAAAATAACAATCCATCATTATTTAGGATAAATGTACTTCTTATAATGATTAAATAAAACACAAGTTGATTACTTGTAAATTACAATAAATATATCATAAATATTTTATTACCTTTATGTAGGCAACATTAATTGTACCATTAAAAAAGAAATTTATTAAAAGCCAAGAATTGTGTAAAATCGAAGTTTTTTGAGAGATTTATATTTTTTTACGTTTTTTTTCAAAGTACTGCTAATAACCTTAATAAAAAATAACTGATGGATTAAGTAATTATTACAATTTAAAAGATATTTACATATTTTTTTTACAATATAAAATCACACAATCTAATATTTTAATATTCAATATTTCAGTGCCATATTATTCCAAAAACTATTACTTAAACATTTAATTTTTCAAAATCCTTTTGTTCTTAAAAGTGGGAAAAGAAATTGATTCTTATTCTTTACAATTGCAAAAAAACTTCATAAACAGCCCAAAATCATCATTATTCAACGTTTTTACTTGGTATTATTATTGGGTGATAGCATGCTCGAAAAGTTCGGAATTTAATTTAATAACTATATGGTATAAAAATGGAAAGAAAAAAAGTAACAATTGATGGCAATGAAGCAGCAGCGTATGTAGCTTATAATACAAACGAAGTAATTGCTATTTATCCAATCACACCATCTTCTAATATGGGTGAGTGGTGCGATGCCTGGGCTGCGGTAAACAAAAAAAATATATGGGGAATGATCCCATCCGTTAGCGAATTACAGAGTGAAGGCGGCGCTTCCGGCAGTGTTCACGGAGCATTACAAACCGGCGCTCTTACAACTACTTTTACAGCATCACAGGGTTTGTTGTTGATGATTCCGAATATGTTCAAAATTGCGGGCGAATTAACCTCAACAGTATTTCACGTTTCGGCAAGATCAATTGCTGCGGCAGCGCTTTCAATCTTTGGCGATCACTCCGATGTTATGGCAACACGCTCAACTGGCTTTGCTTTATTATCTTCAAACTCAGTTCAGGAAGTTATGGATTTTGCTTTGATTGCACAGGCTGCAACTTTAGAAGCTCGCATTCCCTTCATCCACTTTTTTGATGGCTTCCGCACATCGCACGAAGTTATGAAAATAGAAGAACTAACAAAAGACGATATGAAAACTATGATGGATGATGAATTAATTATCGCTCATCGTAAAAGAGGTTTAACACCTGACCAACCTGTAATGAGAGGTACTGCTCAAAATCCTGATGTTTATTTTCAAGGCAGAGAAACTGTAAATCCATACTATAATGCTTGTCCAGCAATCGTCCAAAAGTATATGGATAAGTTTGCTAAACTAACCGGCAGACAATATAATTTGTTTGATTACGTTGGTGCAGCCGATGCAGAAAGAATAATTGTTATGATGGGCTCGGGCTGCGAAGCAGCCGAAGAAACCGTTAATTACTTGGTTGGCAAAGGTGAGAAAGTTGGATTGCTAAAGGTTCGATTATACAGACCTCTTTCAATTGACGGACTTGTAAAAGCTTTACCAGCAACAACAAAATCAATAGCTGTGCTTGATAGAACAAAAGAACCTGGCGCAGGCGGCGAGCCGCTTTATCTTGATGTTGTTGGCGCAATTTCCGAAAAATATATGGCTGGCGAATTACAATTTGCCTATCCAAAAATTGTTGGCGGCAGATATGGTTTATCATCTAAAGAATTTACTCCTGCAATGGTTAAATCTGTGTTTGATAATTTATCTAACGAAAAACCCAAAAGCCATTTTACTGTTGGAATAATTGAAGATGTTACACACAGCAGTTTGGATTTTGATCCTTTGTTTTCGGTTGAAGCTGATGAAACTTTTCGCGGCAAATTTTACGGATTGGGCGCAGATGGAACTGTTGGCGCAAATAAAAACTCAATCAAAATCATCGGCGAAGGAACGGATTATTTTGCACAGGGTTATTTTGTTTACGATTCAAAAAAATCAGGCTCAACAACTGTTTCGCATTTAAGATTTGGACCAAAAGAAATCAAATCAACTTATCTTATAAAAGATGCAAGATTTATTGCTTGTCATCAACAGGTTTTTCTTGAACAAATGGATATGTTAAAAGATGCAAGCGAAGGCGCTACATTTTTGCTTAACACAAAAATATCACAAGAAAATGTTTGGGATACATTGCCGGAAAAAGTTCAGAAAGATCTTATTAACCGGAAAATGAAATTCTATATTATTGATGCTTACAAAGTTGGCGAAGAAACCGGAATGGGCGTAAGAATCAATACTATTATGCAAACATGTTTCTTTGCAATCTCAAATATCTTTCCGCAGGCAACTGCAATTGGTATGATTAAAGATTCAATCAAAAAAACTTACGGCGCAAAAGGCGATAAAATTGTTCAGATGAATTTTGATGCAGTTGATAAAACGGTTGCAAACCTGTTTGAAGTAAAAGTACCAGATCAGATTACAAGCAAATTACAATTGCAGCCTTCTGTTAGCGGTAATGCGCCGGACTTTGTAAAAGAAGTAACCGCAAAAATTATTGCCGGCGAAGGCGACTTGCTGCCTGTTAGCAAAATGCCGATTGACGGAACTTTTCCGCTTACAACAACACGCTGGGAAAAACGAAACATCGCTTTAGATGTTCCTGTTTGGGATGTTGAAACTTGTATTCAATGTAACAAATGCGTTATGGTTTGCCCGCACGCAACTATACGCGCAAAAGTTTTTGAGGAAAAAGATTTGGCAGGCGCACCGGCAACTTTTAAATACACAAAGTTCAAAGCCAAAGATTACGGTGAAGGATTATATTATGCTCTGCAAGTTGCAGTAGAAGATTGCACAGGCTGCGCACTTTGCGTTGATGTTTGTCCTGCAAAAAATAAAAAAGAAACAAAACTTAAAGCTATCAATATGACTGAGCAGCTGCCTATCCGCGACCAGGAAAGAGCAAACTGGGATTTCTTCTTCAACATCCCTGATATGGACAGAAGAAAAGTTGCTGTATCAAAAGTTAAAGATTCACAATTCTTACAGCCTTTGTTTGAATTTTCGGGCGCTTGCTCAGGCTGCGGCGAAACTCCTTATGTAAAATTAGTAAGCCAGTTATTTGGTGATAGAACAATAATTGCAAATGCTACGGGTTGTTCATCAATCTATGGCGGCAATCTTCCAACAACTCCTTGGGCAGCCAATAAAGATGGACGTGGTCCAGCATGGTCAAATTCCTTATTTGAAGATAACGCTGAATTTGGTTTTGGATTTAGATTAGCGATTGATAATCATAATCATCAGGCAAAAGAATTGCTAAAAGGATTTGCTGCAGAAGTAGGCAACGAACTTGTTGATGCAATTACAAATGCAGATCAAAAAGATGAAGCTGGAATTTATGAACAAAGAGAAAGAATTGAAGCGCTAAAGAATAAGTTGAGCGAAATACTTAATGCAGGCGCTAACGGAAAATCAAGCGAACTGAAACATCTTATAAGTCTTGCAGATTATCTTGTAAAAAAATCCGTTTGGATTATGGGCGGCGACGGCTGGGCTTATGATATTGGTTATGGCGGTTTAGATCACGTGCTTGCATCAGGAAAGAATGTAAACGTTTTGGTGCTTGATACAGAAGTTTACTCCAACACAGGCGGTCAATGTTCAAAATCAACACCGCGCGCCGCAGTTGCAAAATTTGCCGCTGCCGGAAAACCTGGTGCAAAAAAAGATCTCGGTTTAATGGCAATGACTTATGGTAATGTTTATGTTGCAAGAATTGCAATGGGTGCAAATGATCAGCATACTTTAAGATGTATATTGGAAGCCGAAGCTTATGACGGACCATCTTTAATAATTGCATACAGTCATTGCATTGCACACGGAATAAACATGGCAACAGCAATGCAAAATCAAAAAGCTGCTGTGGATTCAGGTCACTGGCCCCTATATCATTTCAATCCTGAACTTGAAGCAGAAGGAAAGAATCCATTTAAACTTGATTCCAAAGCAATAAAAATTCCTTTAAAAGATTATGCTTATATGGAAACACGATATAAAATGTTAACTAAATCTCATCCAGCAGAAGCTGCAATATTAATAAAAGAAGCACAGGAAGATGTGTTACACAGATGGAATGAATATGAAAGACTTGCAGCTTACGAACCTGAGAAAAAAGCAGAGTAAATATAAATAATTGTCATTCCGTTCCGGTTCATCGGAACGGAATAAACATAAATAAATTTTGAAATAAGAAACAGTTAAGGAAAATAAAATGGATATTACCACCACGTATTTAGGACTAAAACTAAAGTCGCCTATCGTACCTTCTGCAGGTCCGTTATCCGAAAAAATTTCCAACATAAGGGAAATGGAAGATGCAGGCGCAGGCGCAGTAGTTTTATATTCGCTTTTTGAAGAACAAATTGAACACGAACAGTTAGAATTACATCATCACACTTCGGTGCATGCAGAAAGTTTTGCAGAAGCAACTTCTTATTTACCGGAACCATTTGAATATAAACTTGGTCCCGATGAATATCTAAATCACATCCGTAAAGCAAAAGATGCAGTTGATATTCCTATCATTGCAAGCTTAAACGGAAAATCAATTGGCGGCTGGACAGATTATGCTTTAAAGATGCAGCAAGCCGGAGCAGATGCAATTGAACTTAACATCTATTTACTTCCAACAGATGTTACAAAAACCGGAAGCGAAATTGAAAAAACTTACATCGAAATAGTAAAGGCGGTTAAATCTGCAATTAAAATTCCTGTTACAGTAAAGATGCACCCGTTTTTTAGTTCCACAAGTTTTATGGCAAAGGAATTATGTAATGCAGGTGCAAATGGACTTGTGATGTTTAATCGTTTTTATCAGCCGGATATTGATCTTGAAACACTTGATGTTGTTCCGAATGTAATATTAAGTACTCCGATGGCAATGCGTTTGCCTTTAAGATGGATTGCAATGTTGTACGGAAAAGTAAACGCTGATCTTGCTGCAACAAGCGGAGTTTATACTTCAGCAGATGTTCTTAAAATGGTAATGGCTGGTGCAAAAGTTACTCATATGCTTTCATCATTGTTAAAATACGGCATTGGTCATATTGCAGATGTTACAACAAATTTAAAAACCTGGATGGAAGAAAAAGAATACGAATCAATTGAGCAGATGCGCGGCAGTATGAGTTATATGAATGTTGATGATCCTGCAAAATTTGAGCGAGCAAATTATATGAAGGTACTTCACTCGTATAAATAGTAAATAAAAAATAAATATCCATTGCCGGCTATGCCCAGAGGAGAATCCTGATCGTTATTGAAGCAGAATAGAAATCTACCCTTGAGCTGGCAATGGATATTTTATTTTAAAGTGAAAGTGTTTTATAGTTCTCATAAAAAATAAAATAACAATTGCCTTTATTATTAACCATCGTTCACACATACTCATCCCAGCTTTTAATTGGCAATGTTGCAGGTGAGTAACTTCTTTAATTTTTAGCATTTGCTAAAAGTAAAAACAATTAGTTCAGCCTAATACTTGGTTTTGTTTCTGTCTTCATTATTTTTGAGCTATTAAATTAAAGTGTTGAATAGTAACGGTTGAATTTATTTGCTATTTAGTAGTAAACAGGCGATAATTTGGCAGTTATACTGAAAAGACACAAGTATTGAAATTTCGATTTAATTATTTCTCTTTGTAATTTTGGGAAAATTATTGATGAAACAGAGAATATACATAGATACTTCAATTGTCGGAGGATACTTTGACGAAGAATTTAGCGAAGCAACGCAGGGATTATTCAAACGATTTGATGAAAACAATATAATTTTTGTCGTGTCTGACTTGCTTGACTTAGAATTGTTAGATGCACCTAAAAATGTTAGGGAATTGCTACATAGGTATAGCTTAGACAAGTTCGAAAGGATTCAGTTGACAGAAGAAGTTATGAAATTGGCAGATGCTTATATAGCGGAAAAAGTTGTTGGTAAGACAAGTCTTGAAGACTGCAGACATATAGCGCTTGCAACTATTAATCGAGTTGATGTATTAGCTAGCTGGAATTTTAAACACATTGTTAATTTAGAAAGGATAAAAGGGTATAATTCTGTCAATTACAGACTTGGGTACCCGATGATTGAGATACGTAGCCCTAAGGATTTATTACATTATGAAGACTAAAAAAGAAAAACAGTTTGACGCTGTAAAAATGATGCGTGAGATACGTGATAAAATTAGTTCGGAAACTCAAAATATGACATTTAAAGAGTTGAAAAAATATATTGATTCACGTATTAAGGCGAGTAGATTAAAATCAGTCGGACAATAATCCCCAACTACAGAAACGCAATAAAAAAACACTTGATTTTAATGGGTTTACAAACGAATTGTTCATCTACATTTTCAAGTAATTCTTCAATAACATTTTAGCAGTATTATTACAACTTTTAATTTATACCGCTTTGATTAGCCTATCGTATTAATAACATCTTTTTTGTTTCAACAAAATTTTCAGTTTGTAATCTGTAAAAATAAATTCCACTTGCTAATCCAATTGCATTAAACTCAACCTGATGATCGCCTGCTTGTTGTTCTTCATTAATCAATTTTACTATTTCCTGTCCGAGAAGATTAAAAACAATTAGCTCCACAAAACCTGAATTTTTCATTGAGTATTTTATAACTGTGGAAGGATTAAACGGATTTGGAAAAGCATTGGCTAAAAAGTATTGATTTCTATTATCGCTTTCGGTTGCTATTGAAGATACATCACTTTCAAGGATTGACTTAAAAGAATAAAATATTTCTTTATTTATTCGTCTGTGTCTAGAAAAACCCGACCATACCAGAGTTCCAAGAGAATAATATTCGTTACTATTATTCGTATAAAATAAGGAACTGCCACTTTGCCCAGGGATTCCGGTTATATTATAGCCTATCCAATTAGATTGAACTAAACCTAATTTTCCATAATTATAATAAAGTGTGTCACCATTAAAAATTCTTGTTGAATTAGAATAATCAACAGTGCCAGGATAGCTAAACTTATGAAAAACATTATTTTCAAAAAATGAATTGTCTTCGTTAAATCCCAAACCTATCCAGCCATTCATCAAGCCGATGCTATCTTTTAATTTTATTAGAGCAATGTCAATTAGAGGCGGATACGAGTCATGTAAGTTTTCCTTAAAGGTTATATACTCAATTGCTTCAGTTGTATTCCATAAAGGGTTTAAAATTCCATTATCAAAAGCAGGATAAATATAGGAGCTATCTTCAAAAACAAAATTTGATAAACTGTCAGTTATTCCAATACAATGGCAATCTGTTAAAACGTAATTTTTAGCAATCAGAATACCCGAACATCTTTGTCTTAAAGTGTCGTTTTCCATCCAATATATTTTTACAGCGGTACGTACCGGAAATTTATTTATATCAAAAAATTTTTGAGCTGGCAGGAAATCGGTGAATCCGGAATTATTAAAAGAATTTTGCGGCGGTTCTAAACTGAGTAATTCAAAGTTATTATCAATACCGTAATTCCAATTAGTAAATTCTGATGTTTTATAATTATTAAAATCTATCATTGGTAAAGTATCTATTTTATTTGTTTTAATATCATACCTAATCAATTGATATGATTGCGAGAACAAATTTGAAACGCACAATAACGAGAGTAATAATATTCTGTCCATAATCATTTATATAAGTTTAATGCCTTTGAACCTAATTGAGTTTAACCTTTTTCGTTTCAAGAAAGTTAATTAATAACTTTGATTTATAAACTAACATAATATTTACATCAATTGATTTTCACCGGAAAATTAAATTCTAGTTATTCCTCACTCATACTCATCCCAGCTTTTAATTGGCAATGTTGCGGGTGAGTAACTTCTTAATGCTTTTACAAATCTTTTTGCTACTTGCATATTTGTAAAAAGCGGAATGTTCAAATCAACCGCTTTACGCCTGATTATGTAATCGCTGTCAAGTTCAACTTTTTCATCTGTTTTGGGAATGTTTATTACAAGATCAATTTTACCCTGCGCCATATAGGTTAAAATGTTCGGTTCAATTTCATCGTGCGGGCGATATAAAACATTTACTTCTACGCCGCCGTTGTTTTTATAAAAATCTGCCGTTCCTTGCGTGCCGTAAAATTTCAATCCCATTTTTTCAAGCATCTTCAATTCATCAATAAACTCTGCTTTACTTTTAGGAATTCCTGTTGAAAGCATTACGCCTTTAGATGGAACACGCTGCCCGATAGCTAAAAGACTTTTCAAAAATGCTTCGTTAAAATCATCGCCCAAACATGCAACTTCACCGGTGGAAGACATTTCAACTCCGGTTACCGGATCTGATCCTTTCAATCTTGTAAAAGAAAACTGAGACGCTTTAACGCCCACATAATCAAGATCAAAAGATGATTTATCAATACGCGTAACTTTTTCGCCAAGCATTAAACGCGTAGCAATTTCTATAAAATTTATTTTTAATGTTTTTGATACAAACGGAAAAGAACGCGATGCACGAAGATTACATTCAATAACTTTTACTTCGTTATCCTTTGCAATAAACTGAATGTTGAAAGGTCCTGTTATTTCCAATTCTTTTGCAATTTCGCGCGTAATCATTTTTACGCGGCGCATTGTTTCAAGATAAGTCCGCTGAGGCGGCAGTACAATTGTTGCATCACCGGAATGAACGCCGGCATTTTCCACATGCTCTGCAATTGCGTAACAAAATAATTCGCCATCGGTTGCAACAGCATCAACTTCAATTTCGCGCGCATCAGTAATAAACTTGCTTATAACAACCGGATGCTCTGTGTTAAGCTCGGTTGCCTTTTTAAGATACATTTCAAGTTCATCTTTAGTAAGTACAATGCTCATAGCCGCGCCGCTTAAAACATAACTCGGTCGTATCAAAACAGGATAGCCAACAATTTCCGCAAAGTGCATTGCATCATCAAGGCTTGTAACTTCTTTCCATTCCGGTTGATCAACGCCAATTCTATCTAATATTTGTGAAAACTTGTGGCGGCTTTCAGCATTATCAATTTGCAGTGGAGAAGTTCCGATAATTTTTATCCCGGCATTGTGAAGTTTCATTGCAAGATTATTCGGCACCTGCCCGCCCATCGAAACAATTACTCCGTGCGGATTTTCTTTATCATAAATATCAAGCACTCGCTCAAAAGTTAATTGCTCAAAATAAAGTTTGTCGCAAATATCATAATCGGTACTTACTGTTTCGGGATTGCAATTAATCATTATTGATTTGTATCCGCTTTTGCTAACCTGATTAACCGCATTAACACAGCACCAATCAAACTCAACAGATGAGCCGATACGATAAGCGCCGCTGCCAAGTACAACTATTTGATCAGCTTCGCCGAGACTTATATCATCTTCAATTCCATGATAAGTTAAGTAGAGATAATTTGTTTGCGCCGGAAATTCTGCCGCCATTGTATCAATCTGTTTTACAACAGGAATTACATTTAATGATTTTCTGTAACTGCGTACTTCAAGTTCTTTTGCGTTTGTAAGATTTGCAATTTGCAAATCGGAAAAGCCGGATTGTTTTAACCGCCGCATATTATGCTCATCAATTTCATCAAGCTTTTTTCCGGAAAGGCGAATTTCAAGATCAACAATATTTTTCATCTTATACAAAAACCACTTTGTAATTTTTGTAAGATGATGAATTTTATCTATCGAATATCCTTCTTTTAACGCTGCTGCAATTGCAAAAATTCTTTTATCAGTTGGTCGTGCAAGTTCTTCATCTAAATTTTTGAATTTCAAATCGTTGCCGGTAAAACCGTTCATTCCAACATCTAACATTCGTATTGCTTTTTGAATTACTTCTTCAAAACTTCTGCCGAGCGACATAACTTCACCGACTGATTTCATTTCGCTGCCGAGCTGTGTGCTTACTTGCTGAAACTTTTGCAAATCCCAGCGCGGAAATTTTAATGCAACATAATCAAGTGCAGGCTCAAAGTTTGCAGAGGTTTCCTGAGTGATGATGTTTACAACTTCGTTAAGCGCATAACCAAGCGCAAGTTTTGTTGCGATAAATGCAAGCGGATAGCCGGTTGCTTTTGATGCAAGCGCGGAACTGCGGCTTAACCGCGCATTCACTTCAATGATTCTGTAATCTTCGGAATTTGGATCGAGAGCATACTGTATGTTACACTCGCCGATAATTCCGAGATGACGAATAAGTTTTATTCCGATTGAGCGCAGTTTAAAATTCTCTTTTGCAGATAATGTTTGAACCGGCGCAATTACAACACTATCTCCGGTGTGTATTCCCATCGGATCAATATTTTCCATCGAGCAGATAGTGATGCAGTTATCGTATTTATCGCGGACAATTTCATACTCAACTTCTTTCCAGCCGTAAAGAGATTCTTCAATCAAAATTTGATTTGTAAAAGAAAAAGCGCGGTTTGCTTTTTCAATCAATTCCTCTTTTGTGTTTACAATTCCCGAACCCAAACCACCGAGCGCATACGCAATACGAACCATAACGGGAAAATTAATTTCTTCCGCCGCTTTAATTGCCTCATCAACGGTTGTTGCAGTTTTACTTCTTGCAACTTTTAAACCTACTTCGTTTACTCTATCAGAAAATAGGAGTCTGTCCTCCGTGTCTTTAATTGTGTCAATGGGAGTTCCGAGGACTTTGATGTTATGTTTTTCTAAAATTCCTTTATCATAAAGATCAACTCCAACATTAAGAGCAGTTTGCCCGCCGAACTGAAGCATAATACTATCGGGCTGATCTTTCTCAATCACGCGTTCAACAAAATCAGTTTTGATTGGAATGAAATAAACTTTGTCCGCAAAATTTTCGGAGGTTTGTATTGTTGCAATATTCGGGTTAACAAGAACAGTTTCTATTCCATCTTCTTTAAGCGCTTTAATTGCTTGCGAGCCGGAATAATCAAACTCGCCAGCCTGCCCAATTTGCAAAGCGCCGCTGCCAAGTATTAAAACTTTTTTGGGTTTACCTTTTTTAATCATTTTTTTCTCTGTGTTTCTCTGTGAATTCTCAGTGGTTCTCCGTGTAATAATTTCTTCACGGAGAACGATGAGTTTACTTCAACGCACGCACAAACATATCAAAAATAAATTCACTGTCGTCCGGACCAGGCGAAGCCTCCGGATGAAACTGCGAAGCAAAGAACGGTTTTGCAATGTGAATAATTCCTTCATTCGTTCCGTCGTTATCATTAACAAACCACTCGCGCCAATCCTGCGCTAAAGTTTTAGAATCAACTGCGTAACCGTGATTTTGCGAAGTAATGTAACAGCGTTTTGTTCCTAGTTCATTGCAAGGTTGATTATGCCCGCGATGACCGTATTTTAATTTATAAGTATCGGCGCCTGCAGCAAGTGCAAGTATTTGCGAACCAAGACAAATCCCGAGAATCGGTTTATTTGATTCCATTGCGCGCTTTGCGTGTTCAATTGTTGCAGTGTTTAATTTAGGATCGCCGGGACCGTTTGAAATTACAACCCCGTTTGCTTCAATCTTTGTAAAATCATAATTATATGGAACACGGATAACAGTAATATCTCTTCCAACAAAAGCGCGGATTATATTATTCTTTGTTCCGCAATCAACAAGTATAATTTTTTGTTTGCCTGCTTTGTATTCCACAACTTCTTTAACGCTAACTTCGCCAACAAGATTTGTTTTATTTGGGTCTTCAAAATTTATATTTGAGTTTTCATCAATGATAATTTTGCCCAGCATTGTTCCTTTATCGCGTAGTTTTCTTGTTAACATTCTTGTATCAATTCCGTAAATACCCGGAATTTTTTCTTCAATCATCCAATCCGATAAAGAGCGTTCTGCGCTCCAATGCGAATACTCGAACGAGTAATCAGTAACAATCAAAGCTCTGCAATGAATTGTATCGGACTCATAATTCTTTAACATTCCGTTATCAATTTCTTTTGACGGAACGCCGTAATTACCAATAAGCGGATAAGTACAAACAAGTATTTGCCCGCGGTATGATGGATCTGTCATAGTTTCGGGATAGCCAACCATTCCCGTATTAAAAACAACTTCGCCGTTTGTGTTGCCTTCATAACCGAAACTGTATCCTTCAAAAACCGTTTCGTCTTCAAGAATAAGTTTTGCTTTTTTGCTTTGATGATTTTGCATTTTTACACTTAGTTTTTTTTGAACAAATAGAACACGGATGCCACAGATCAAACGGATATAAATAGATTTTTAGATAAAAAAATAGCCACCCTAAAAGTGGCTTAAAACTTTTGACGATCTGAATATTTTTAAATAATCTTTTAACATGGCTTCCTTTTACCGCCGCAAATATAAAACAAACTTTTTGATTGTTATACTTAAATCAAAAATTAAATTGAAAATAGTTGTTGTTTATACAGTTTTTTGCAGATGATTTACAGACAAACAACTATTTATGTCCGCATGTTGAAATTGACAATCTTATTGTTGATTTTTGCAACTGAATCACAAAACAAAAGTTTAAAAAATTTTGATAAAGATTTATTCTCATTTAAAGAACTATTCTTCTTGTTATCTTCAAAAAAGATTGATAATCCTTAAACCTATTATTACTCGGAAAACTAAATATGGCTGCTAAAAAAAATCAACCAGTAAAAAAATTACCAAAAACATTTGTGCTGGATACAAATGTAATTCTGCACGATGCAGATTCAATTAAGATGTTTCAGGAAAACGACGTTATTATTCCGCTTGCCGTTATTGAAGAACTTGATCACTTCAAGCGCGGCAGCCAGGTTATAAATCTTAATGCAAGAGAGTTTACAAGAACGCTTGATTCTTTAACAGGCTCTGCATTATTCAACGGCGGAATTTCTTTGGGAAAAGGACGCGGCAAACTTCGCATTGCAATATCAAAAGGTTTATCGCCCGCTATCCGCGATGTGTTTAAAGAAGATACGCCCGATCATCGTGTGTTAAGTGTTGCTTACGATTGGCACGAAAAACTCAAAGGTAAATATCAGGTTATTCTTGTTACTAAAGATGTTAATCTTCGGATGAAAGCAAAGGCAATCGGTATCCCCGCAGATGATTATACAACCGACCGCGTAAAAAGCATTGAGGAACTTTACAGCGGCAAAGCAATTTTAGAAAATGTTAATGATGACATGCTGATAAAATTATATCAACCGCCTTATCAAATTTCAGCATCGCCGATTATTAAAAAGTTCAATGGTGAAGCGCTCCCGAATAAGTATTATATTATGCGCAGCCAGAATCGCTCGGTGCTTGCCAGGTTAGATTCCAATAAAGAGTTTATTAAAAAAGTTGATAAAGCAACTGTTTACGGAATAAACCCGCGCAATGCCGAGCAAACCTTTGCTGTTGATGCGCTTACTAATCCCGAAATAAAGTTAGTATCAATGACGGGCAAAGCAGGAACCGGAAAAACTTTACTTGCGCTTGCAAGCGCTTTGAGTGTTAAAAAAAATTACCGCCAGATATTTATTGCGCGCCCCATTGTTCCGCTTAGCAACAAAGATATTGGTTTTTTACCCGGCGATGTTGAAAGCAAACTTGCGCCTTATATGCAGCCGCTTTGGGATAACCTTAAAGTAATTCAGGATCAATTTGCGGAAACAGATAAACAGCATCAGGCAATTGATACTATGATTAAAGAAGAAAAACTTGTGATCGAACCGCTGTCTTATATACGCGGCAGAAGTTTACAGAGGATTTTCTTCATTGTTGATGAAGCACAAAATCTTACTCCGCACGAAATCAAAACAATAATTACACGCGCCGGCGAAGGCGCTAAAGTTGTTTTTACAGGCGACATTTACCAGATTGATCATCCTTATCTTGATGGACAATCAAACGGACTTTCTTATCTTATAGATAGATTTAAAGGACAAAAACTTTATGCACATATAAATTTAGAAAAAGGCGAGCGATCAGAATTAGCCGAACTTGCAAGTAATCTTTTATAAAAAATGGAGTGGAAATGAAAAGTTTAATAAGATCTCTTGTTTTATTGTTTGTTGTTTTGTTTATAACCGGATGCTTTAAGGTTAATACAAAAGTAATTGTAAATGCTGATGGTTCAGGTATAATTGAAGAATTATTATTATTAAGTGATGCAACCATTAAGATATTTAATGAGTTTGCCGGATCTTTTGACGAATCCGCAAAAGATAAGAACGAATTTAAAGTTTTTAAACTTGAAGAATTAAAAAGCAAAGCAGCTAATTATGGCAGTGGAGTAAAGTTTGTATCTGCGCAACCGCACAAACCTGAAGGCTGGGACGGTTATAAAGTTCAGTATTCGTTTGCTGATATTAAAAAAGTAAAAATGAATATGAATGAAGATAAAACTCCAATAGGTGAAAATCAGTTGCCAGCAGAAACAGAAAGCAAGCCGCAATTTGTTTCATTTGATTTTAGCAAGAACAGACCCGCAGAGCTAACAGTAATTATGCCTGTAAAAGATTTTGACGACAAAAAATCCGAAACTTCAGAAACATCCGGAACTGCTGAGGTTTCTTCCGATACAACAGGCAATGCAATGCTACAACAGATGTATGAAATGATGTCTGAAATGGAAATGAGTTTTAAAGTCAGGGTTAACGGAACAATCAGCGAAACAAATGCAACTTTTGTAGAAGGTAACACATTAACATTAATGTATATCAATTTTGGCTCCTTGCTAAAAAACGTTGAGAATATTAAAGAGATTGAATCGTTAGTAAAAATTGAGTCGCTGGAAGATGCAAAGAAATTAATGAGCAAGTTCGATGGAATTAAAATTGAGATACAGGATAAAGTAAAAGTAAAATTTGATTAACTGAATCTTGTTAGCAAAAAAAACAAAGGCGATCGAAAGACCGCCTTTGTTGTTAATAATCTGCAAACTGCAAATAATTTTAAATTGGAGTTATACAAGTCCTTGATCAAGCATTGCATCTGCAACTTTTAAGAATCCTGCAATGTTAGCTCCGTTAACATAGCTGCCCGGCGTTCCATATTTTTCGGCAGTAGTAATGCAGGTATCATGAATCCTGACCATAATTTCGTGTAATCTTCTATCAACTTCTTCGCGGCTCCAGGGTAAACGCATTGAGTTCTGCGACATTTCTAATCCCGACGTAGCAACGCCACCTGCATTGGAAGCTTTGCCCGGCGCATAAAGTATTTTTGCTTCTGTAAAAACTTTATAGCCGTCAATTGTAGTTGGCATGTTAGCGCCTTCACAAACACACATACAACCGTTCTTCACTAACTCTTTTGCGTCAACTTCGTGAATTTCATTTTGAGTTGCACAGGGCAGAGCAACATCGCATTTAACTTCCCATGGTTTTTTACCTGCAACAAATTGTACTTTAAATTCTTTTGCATAATCTTCAACTGCATCTTTATTGCTTGCACGCAGTTTTAACATATAATCAATCTTTTCACCCTTAACTCCATCCGGATCATAAATATATCCATCGGGTCCAGAAAGCGTTACAACTTTTCCGCCAAGCTCAGTTGCTTTTAAAGCGGCACCCCAGGCAACATTTCCAAAGCCGGATATAACAACCGTCTTGCCGTCAAAACTTGTGTTCTTTGTTTTTAACATTTCTTCTGTAAAATAAACAACGCCGTATCCGGTTGCTTCCGGACGTACAAGTGAACCGCCCCAATTTATTCCTTTACCTGTAAGTACTCCGGTAAATTCATTTCTTAATCTTTTGTACTGACCAAATAAGAATCCGATTTCCCTTCCGCCAACACCAATATCGCCAGCAGGAACATCAGTATCAGGTCCGATATGTCGTTGTAGTTCAGTCATAAAGCTCTGGCAAAAGCGCATTACTTCATTATCGGATTTTCCTTTAGGATCAAAATCACTTCCGCCTTTTCCGCCGCCCATTGGTAAAGTTGTTAATGAGTTTTTAAACACCTGTTCAAAGGCTAAGAATTTTAAAATTCCAAGTGTAACCGACGGGTGAAATCTTAATCCGCCTTTGTAAGGACCGATTGCAGAATTCATTTCAATTCTAAAGCCGCGGTTGATATGAATATCGCCCTGATCATCAAGCCAGGGAACACGAAACATAATAACTCTTTCGGGTTCAACCATTCTTTCCAATATTTTCATTGAACGGTATTCGGGATGACGCTGCAAAACTAATTCAAGCGAGCCCATCACTTCTTCAACAGCTTGATGAAATTCCGGTTCGGATGGATTTTTAGCTTTTACATCGGCTAAAATTTTATTTGTGTAATCAGACATAAAGACCTCTTTGTAATTAATTGTTAATCAATAATGATTTAATTTTTTTTGAAAAAATATTTTTGTTAAGATTATTCCGAAGAATGTTTTGAGAAAAGCCTTGCGTTTTTTTAGATGCAAGTTTATTTGTTGCGTTAAGCATTTGATATCAAAATTTATACTTTTTATATATCAAAATTAGAAAGAAATAAAATAATTCCCTAAATAATTAAGGTTTATTATAATGTGTTACGGCACGTAATAATAGGCTTAAAGTTAATCACACGTTGGTTTGCCCACCAACTTTATTATAGATTATTTTTTCTTTAATAGAAAAAAGAATGGTTAAATGTTTTCTAGTCTATATCAATAAGCTTAAAGGAATTTATTTTGAAATACATTATATTAAATAAACAAAAAACAAAACAAAGGAACACAACAATGAAAAAGTTTATTTTACTTTTACTATTACCTGTATGTTTTACTTTTGCCCAAACAGCGCCAAAAGATACAGTAGTTAGCCCGCAGCCAACTGAAAAACAACCAAAAGTAAATCCGTGGTATTACGGCGGAACAATCGGGTTTAATTTTTGGAGCGATTATTTTTACTTGAGCGTTAATCCATTAGTAGGTTATAATGTTTCACCGCAATTTTCAGTCGGCGGTAAATTACAATATGCGTATATAAATGATAAAAGTGATGAGCGAGCTGATGTTACCTCCAACAATTACGGCGCAAGTGTTTTCTCAAGGTATCGCCCCATTCCTCAATTATATTTTCATGCAGAATTTGCTTACGGAAGTTATGAAAAGCACACAATTATTTCCTTTCCTTTATCCCATGAAACAAAAGTTGAATCCGAAAGAAATTGGGTGCCGTTCTTATATCTTGGCGGCGGATATGTGCAGCAGCTTTCGCCTAACGCATCTGTTTATGTGGAAGTTTTATTTGATGTTATTCAGGATGAAAATTCACCTTATGAAGATTGGGATCCTGTAATTAGTGTTGGCGCCGGTTTTGGTTTCTAATTATTTGTGATCGGTCTTAGTACCGATCTCTTTTTTTAAATAATTAATATGAATAACAAAAAATTAATCCGCAGAAACATCAATGAAAGAAATGAATCTTGATTTAAGAATATCTAAACTTGGCGAAAATAATTTTACTTCGCCACTAACGAGATTTAATTTTGTTTCCGATGATGAACGTATTTTATTTGATGATGAAGCAGTAGAAATTAAAGCATACTTACAGGCAGGTATTGAACCACCGGAATTTGAGGCGGCAGGACCGCGCGAAAAAATCTACTTCGATCACTCTAAACTTAACTGTGCCATAGTAACTTGCGGCGGGCTTTCTCCGGGCATCAATGACGTTATAAGAGCTATTGTGATGAATCTGCATTACCATTACAGGGTAACGAATATTTTTGGATTTCAGTATGGTTATGAAGGCATCAGCGAGGCTGATAAATTTCCACCAATTAAATTAACTCCCGATTACGTTAGTCATATACACAATTTTGGCGGAACTGTATTAGGATCTTCTCGTGGAAATCAGGATGCTGCAAGAATGGTGGATACACTTGTTAGTATGAATATCGGAATACTTTTTACTATCGGCGGTGATGGTACATTGCGTGGCGCTCATTCAATTTTTGAAGAAGTTAAACGCCGCGGATTGAGTATCAGCATAATCGGTATTCCTAAAACTATTGATAATGATATATCCTACATACAAACTACATTTGGTTTTGAAACAGCCGTCTCCGAAGCAAGGCGTTCCACAAACACAGCGCACGTCGAAGCCCGCGGAGCAAAAAATGGTATTGGTCTTGTAAAATTAATGGGGCGCGATTCGGGATTTATTGCCGCTTACACAACTCTTGCCGATAAGGATGTTAACTTTTGTTTGATTCCTGAAGCGCCGTTTGAACTAAATACTTTTCTGGAAGCACTAAAAAGACAAATTGAAAATCGCGGACATGCAGTTGTTGTTGTTGCCGAAGGAGCAGGGCAGCATCTTATGCAATCATTAAACGATAAAGATCCTTCGGGCAATATTCGTTATGGCGATATTGGAATTTTTCTAAAGGATGAGATCAAAAAATATTTTAAGCAAAAGGCTATTGAAATAAATTTAAAATATATTGATCCCAGCTATATGATACGCAGCTTAGCAGCAAATGCGCGCGATTCAGCTCTTTGTCTTTTATATGGTCAATGCGCAGTTGATGCGGGTATGGCTGGTAAAACAGATATGGTAGTAGGATTTTGGAGAAACAGATTTACGCATGTACCTATTACAATCGCCTCATCATCGCGCAAAAAAATTGATGTGAAAGGATTCCTCTGGCAAAGTGTAATCGGCGCAACCGGTCAGCCGCCATTATAATTTAAACTATTGAAATATTATTACCCTGCATCTGGAATAAAGAAAAACATCAATGCAATTATCAAGTAAACTATAACTAATTGTATTCCTTTATACCAGTTTGATCTTCCATCGCCCGATACAAGAGTTCCGATTATTACAGCAAAAAAAAGTGCGCCTATTTGAATTCGAGTAAAAGAAAGATGCAATAGATTAGGACCAACAAATAAACTTAGCAAAACAAGCATCGGCGCAACAAATAAAGTTATTTGAATACAACTTCCCAATAAAATATTTACGCTTAAGTCCATTTTATCTTTCTTAGCCATTGCTACTGCAGAAAAACTTTCGGCTGCGCCGCCAACTATTGCAAGAAAAACAATTCCGATAAATGCCGTTGACATTCCAAGCGCCTCGCCTGTGCCTTCGGCTGCACCAACTAATATCTCGCTCATAAAAGCCGCAAGTACTGATGCGGCAAGCAGTGATATAATCGAACGGCTTAATGACCATTTATCTTCGTGCTCTATCTCAAGATCATTCTTGATGCTTCTAAAAAACTCGGGATGAGTTTTTATCATAAAAAAAAGATAAAGCGCATAACCAATCAACAAAACAATAGAGAGCCCTATGTTAAGCAGATTTTCTTGCTTTAGAACATCCTGCCCTCCAAACATTGAACTAAATGAACTTGGTACGCTTAAACTAACAACGGCAATCATCATCATCGAGCCGTAAACGCGCGCACTGATTGGATTATAATCCTGCGTATGAAATTTTATTCCGCCAAGGAAAAACGACAGACCCAATGCCAGCAATAAGTTTGCAAGAATAGCCCCGATAAGCGAGGCAAGCACCATTGAATATAAACCAGCTTTTAATGCAACAATCGCTATAATTAATTCCGGTGCGTTTCCAAATGTTGCGTTTAAAAGCCCGCCGATTGCATCGCCCGTGTATGTTGATAGCTGCTCGGTAGAATGGACTATTAATTTTGCTATCGGGATTATTGCCATAGCGGCGGAAAAAAAGATTAAAGGTGCAGAGGCTTCGGCTACTTCAAGAGCAAATGATACAGGAATAAATAAAAAAAGCCAATTAGCATTTGGTTTAAATATATTCTTCATACCGGCACACCGCCTTTATATAATTATTTTTTAATATGATTGCTTTCAAGCAATCTGTTAACACATCTTTACAAAAATTATTTTGTACAAATGAAAAACCCCATAACAAATTTGAGATGGGGCTTTTCTATATTCAATTTGATTTGAAAAATATTTCTTTAATTCTCTTCGTCATTACCGGTTTGATTTGATTGATCTATTTTAGCATCTAACCAGCCGCCAGCTAAAGCGCTGTATATTGATACGGAACTTTTCAGCAAATCAGCTTTTGATTTTACATAATCAAGCTGCGATGAAAATAAACTTCTCTCAGCGTCCAATACTTCTAAATAACTTGTAACGCCTTCATCATATCTCATTTGCGATAATAGTCTGTATTGAGAAACAGCATCAAGTCTTTTCCCATCAGCCGTAAACTTCACTTCATTTTGATTTCGCGCTATCAATGAATTTTGAGCATCGCCAAACGCAGCATTAACAACCTGCAAATAATTAAAAAGTAATTGTCTTTGAATCGCTTCTGCTTCGTCAACCTGTCCGGAGATTTCACCTGCACGGAATAACGGAGCAACTAAATTTCCGCCGGCATTCCAAACAAATGAACTTGATTTGAATAAATTTGAAAAATCGGTATTTGAAAATCCAAGTAAGCCTGTTAAAGAAATGCTCGGGAAGTAAAGTGATTTAACAATTCCAATACGCGCATTAGCGGCAATCAATTGTTCCTCCGCTGTTCTTATATCCGGTCTTCTTTCCAATAGTTGAGATGGAATAACAGCAGGTATTTCCGGTAGAATTAATTCATCCAAATTTCTTCCGCGAGGAATTGAGATTGGACCCTTTCCAAGTAAAATACTTAGTGCAGTTTCTAACTGCGATCTGTTTCTTTCGAGCAATGGTATTTGCGCTTTTGCAAACCAGTATTCGGATTCAAGCTGGCTTATTTCAAGATCGGAAATATCTCCTTTAGCTTTTCTTTGATTAAAAAGATCGAGTGATTTTTGACGAACGTCAACAGTTTGTTCAGCAATTATAATCTGGTAATCAAGCGAAAGAATATCAATATAAGTTTGTGCAACTTGCGAAACGATTGTTAACACAACGCCGCGTTTAGATTCTTCGGCGCCAAGCACATCGGCTAATGCAGCTTCGTTTGCACGCCGCACCTTTCCCCAGAGATCAATTTCCCAGGTTGCGGAAAGATTAACATTAAATCTATTATCGCGGTATTTAACTCCTTTGGAATTTGATTCGCCTGTTTGCCCCAAAGCGCCAGCATTTATTTTTGGATAATAGTCGGATTGTGTAACGCTGTAACTGCCCATAAATTGTTCAATACGCGCGGTTGCAATTTTTATATCATAATTGTTTGCAACTGCGGAATCAATGAGTGCAGTTAAAACAGTATCGCCAAAAAATTCCCACCAGTTTGAATCAATTAATTCCTGAGCAACACTATCGGGTATTGATAAATCGGCTTGAGATAATTTTATTTCAGGAACTTCAAGCGGCGGTCTTGTATAATCAGGACCCATTGAGCATCCTGCAAAAAACAACGTAATTATTAAAACAAAAAATAAATTTTTCATTATTCGTGCCCTCCTTCCTGATTATCTTTTGCTGACGAAGGAACAGATTGCGGGTTATTTTTTTTATCCTTCACTAAATATTTTTCAACCATAACAAATAAAGAGGGAATAATATAAATAGCTAAACTGGTTGCAATTAAAAGACCGGAGAATACAGCCAGCCCCATAACTTTTCTTGATTCAGCGCCTGCGCCGGATGCTGTAACAAGCGGAACAACGCCAAGTATAAACGCAAAAGATGTCATCAAAATTGGGCGAAGACGAAGTTTAGCAGCATCAAGAGCGGCAGTAGCTACATCCATTCCTTCTTCCTTTTTCATCTTGGCAAACTCAACAATAAGGATTGCATTTTTTGCTGCAAGACCTATCAGGGTTACAAAACCAATTTGTGCAAATACGTTATTAACATAGCTGTCGCTAAAAAATCTCGCAATCCAAAGTCCTGCCATCCCTCCAAATACTGCAAAAGGAACACCAAGTAAAACGCTTAGCGGTAAAGACCAGCTTTCATATTGAGCGGCAAGTATCAAAAAGACAAACAGCAAAGCAAAAACAAAAACAGTTGCACCTGTTCCTGCAGCTTTAACTTCCTGGTAAGACATATTTGCCCAATCATATCCCCAGCCTTGCGGAAGTACTTTATCGGCAACTTCCTGAAGAGCTGCAATTGCTTGTGCAGAAGTATAACCTGGTGCGGGAGTTCCAGTTAGCTCAGCAGCACGGAATAAATTAAACCTGTTAGTGTAATCCGGTCCGTTAATCGGAAGCATTTCAACTACGCTATTAAGCGGAACCATAACGCCTTTATTATTTCGTACAAAGAATTGTCCGAGGTCCCATGTTTCATTTCGATAGTCGCCTTCGGCAGAAAGATAAACTTTATACACTCTGCCAAATCTGTTAAAATCATTTACATAATTTGCACCGAACAGTGAGCCAAGTGTTGAGTTAACATCTGAAATGCTTAAACCTTGTTTTAATACTTTATCGCGATTAACACTTGCAAATATTTGCGGAACACTTGTGCGATAGAAAGTAGCAATCCTGCCGATCTCCGGTCGCTTTTTAGCTTCGGCGATAAAACGCTCAACTTCTTTGCCAAGTTCTTGAGGAGAGTTTCCGCTTTTATCTTGAAGCATAAATGAAAAACCGGCGCCAGTTCCCAAACCTTGAATAGCAGGCGGTCCGAAAACATAAACAAGCGCTTCAGGTATTTGCATAGCAAATCTTTTATTAAGAGCTTCAATCATCTCAAATGATCGTTCGCTCTTTTCTGTTCTTTCTTCCCAGGGTTTTAGAGAAATAAAAAATCCACCTGTGTTAGAACCAACAACTCCGGTAATAATACTATAACCTGAAATGGTTGTATAATTATCAATACCTTTAGTTTCGGCAAGAATTCGTTCAACCTTTCTACAAACTTCATCGGTACGTTGCAGTGAGCTTGCATCCGGAAGTTGAACATTTACAAGGAAGTAGCCGTTATCTTCTTCAGGCACAAATCCGCCAGGCACACCTTTGAACAAAAGCATAGTAAGCACTAAAACTATTCCGATAAATATTAAACTGCGAGAAACTTTCCTTACAAGTATTCCTGTAAATGATAGATAGCCGCCTGTAAATTTATCAAACTGTTTATTGAACCAGACATAAAATTTATCTAACGGAGATTTTTTTGCGCCTTTGGGTCTTAATAATTTGGCAGCTAATGCCGGACTTAGCGTAAGCGCATTAAATGCAGAAAGTAAAACAGAGATTGCGATTGTTATTGCAAACTGCTGATAAAGCAATCCGGTTATACCACCCATAAAAGCAACCGGAACAAATACAGCAGCCAGTATAAGCGCAATGGCAACAACAGGACCGGATACATCTTTCATCGCCTGAACAGTTGCTTCTTTAGGCGCCATTCCGTGTTCTATATGATGCATTACGGCTTCCACAACTACTATGGCATCATCAACCACAATACCGATTGCAAGCACCATACCAAGCAGCGATAAAGTGTTGATTGAAAAACCAAGCATAGGAAAAACAATAAATGTTGAAATTAATGAAACAGGAACTGTAATAAGCGGTATTAATGTAGCGCGCCAGTTTTGCAAAAAGATAAACACAACCAGAATTACAAGCAGCACTGCTTCAAATAATGTATGAACAATTTCATTTATACCTTCTTCAATTGGAAGAGTAGTATCAAGCGAGATTTCGTGCATCATTCCCGGTGGAAAGTTGCCCGATAATTCATCCATTGTCTTTTTAATATTTTCAGCTACTTCAATAGCATTAGAGCCGGGTAACTGATATACCGCAACAACAGCAGCAGGTTTGCCGTTGTTTCTGCCAATCATATTATAAAGAAGTGTTCCAAGTTCTATCCTTGCAACATCTTTCATTCGCAGCTGTGAACCATCGGGATTTGTGCGGACAATAATTTGTCCGAATTCCTTTTCATTAAGAAGCCTGCCTTGTGTTCTAACTGTGTAAGTAAAATCTGTTCCTGCTGGTGCTGGTGGACCGCCGATTTGCCCTGCGGGGCTAATAACGTTTTGATCTTGAACAGCTTTTATAAGGTCAGGAACAGTAAGCCCAAGTTTGCCAAGCACATCAGGCTTTACCCAAATACGCATAGCATAATCGCTTCCGCCAAAAAGTTTAACGTCGCCAACACCTTTAGTTCTGCTTAAATAATCGTTTATGTTTATTGAAGCATAATTGCTGAGGAAGTTATTATCAAACTGACCTTCGGGCGATTTTAATGTAACAAGCATTAAAGGAAATACAAGAGATTTTTTTACAGTTACTCCGTAATTTTTTACAGAGCCGGGTAAAAAAGCAGTTGCTTGATTTACTCTGTTTTGTGTAAGAACGTTTGACATATCTAAATCGGAGCCAACATCAAAAGAAACCTGAATTGTAAGAGTTCCATCGTTGGCGTTAATTGATTTCATATAAATCATATTTTCTACGCCGTTTATTTGCTGTTCAAGCGGCGTTGCAACGGATTGTTCAACATCAACAGCAGATGCACCGATATATGTTGTTGTAACATTTATCATCGGCGGAACAATATCCGGGAATTGCGAGATCGGAAGACCCCGCATAACTATTATGCCCACAATAACCATCACGATAGAAATTACCATCGCAACTATGGGTCTGTTTATAAAAAAGTTTGCCATTATTTATTTCCCCTTTTCATTATTATTTACGCCTGCATCAAGCGGAACCTCCATAGGTTTAACAACAATATCAGGTTTAACTTTTTGAATTCCCTCAACAATTACGCTTTCGCCTGCATTAACGCCCTTCTCAATAATTGTATATTGCTGGTATTTAGGTCCAACTTTTACAGGTCTAAAAGAAACTTTATTTCCTTCGCCCACTACATACACAAAATTTTGTCCCTGTAATTCGATGATACTTTTTATAGGAATAACAACAGCGCTAACTCTCTCATCAACTATAGCACTAATGCGAGCAAACTGCCCGGGTCGTACAATTCTTTCGGGATTTGGAAAAGTTGCTTGAAATTGTAATGTACCGGAAGCAGGATCAACCTGTCTCTGCCCAAAATCAAGATAACCCGTAAACGGATAAACAGTACCATCTGCAAAAGTTAATTGTAAAGGAGCTTTTGTTTTAGATTTACCATTCTGCTTTATCTTTCTAATAAATTCAAGATACTCCTGTTCTGTAATAGAAAATTTAACTCTTATCGAATCAACCCTTGAAATTGTATTAAGAACGATTGTATTGTAAGAAGCGCCCACATAATCACCAACCGCAACATTGGAAATACCTATCAATCCGGAAAATGGAGAGGTTACTTTTGCATAGCCTAAATTTATTCTTGTAAGATTTAAAGATGCCTTTGCAGCAATAACCTGTTCCTGCCTTGTTTTATAATCGGCAAGAGCAATTTCATAAGTTCGTTTGCTTACAGCGCCTGCTTCGGAAAGCGGTGCGTAACGTTTTACATCTGCTTCAGATTGAGCGAGTAAAGTTTGCATGCCAGCTAAGTTTGCATCTGCTTCGGCAACTTTTTGTTCAAGTTCGCTGGCATCAATGGTGTATAAAAGTTGTCCGGCTTTAACTTCGGAGCCTTCGCGGAAGTGTATTTGTTTAAGCCATCCGTTTACGCGCGCTCTAATTTCAACATCATCGGCGCCGTAAGTTTGCCCAACCCAATTATTAGTGATTGGAACATCCATATTAACGGCTTTTGTTACTTGAACTGGCGGCGCTACCGCAACAGGTTTTTGTTCTTCGCCGCATGCAGATATTAAAAAGAGAATCGCAGTTGTTGATAACATCAACCCGAAAATTTTTAATTGTTTGTTAAGGTGATTCATATTGTAGCTCCAGGATAAGTTGGATAAATAAATTTTTATTATCTGTAATAGTTATGTTTGAAAAATGATGTACAATTATAGGAAAATATTCTCAATTCAGAAATTAAATGAGGTTTTGTACTTTAGTTACTTTTTTTCACCGCTTCATAAATAATCATCAGCCAGCCAATCATAAAAGAAACTCCACCTAATGGAGTTATCATCGCAATTATTTTTATTCCTGTTATGGAATAAATGTAAAGCGAAAACGAAAAAAGTATAATACCTGCAACAAAAAAAGATGAAGCGATATTTCCTTTTATTCTATCAGTTAAAGCAATAGCAAGTAAAACAATTGTGTGAATAAATTGATACAGAACTCCTGTTTTATATACTTCCAGCATTGGCTCTGCAATAACTTTCTTTAATCCGTGCGCACCAAAAGCGCCGATAGCAACAGCAGTACAACCCGAAATAGCAGAAATAATTATCCACTTTGTTTTGTTTGATTTATTAACTTCGCTCATCTGTTAAGCCTTTTTACTTTTTTATTGAAGTGTTTTAAATTAAAAACTAAAAACATTTTTTATTAACTTTGTCCACAATTTAATCATTAACAAAAAGAATAACCTGATGAAATTTCTTCAAAAACTAATATTACCGGCGCTTATTGCGCTAGTCATCTTTGTAATTTATAACTTTTATTTTGCCGGCAGCGGGCTTGGTTCGTTTGATGATTTTGATCCGAACAACAATGCAGTTAAAGAAATAAAAGTTAAACTAATGCCCAATCAAAACTTAAATACTCAAAGCGGCAGTTTTTCTTTTGTTGTTGCCGATAAAAACGGAAAAACGCTTGAGGCTTTTGGATCTGCAACTTTACCGCAAGGTATTGGCGCTGCGGATGAAATAATTTTAAAGGGACATGTAAGTCAAAACGGTTTTTGCACTCACGAAGTTTTGCTTAATTAATTTTCTATGAAAAATTTTGAACTTGTATCAACATACAGCCCTTCCGGCGATCAGCCTGAAGCAATTAAACAGCTTGTTGAAGGCGTAAATCGCGGCGATAAATTTCAAACACTGCTCGGCGTTACCGGCAGCGGAAAAACTTTTACAATCTCAAATGTAATTGCCCAAACCAATAAACCGACTTTGATAATTTCGCACAACAAAACACTTGCGGCACAGCTTTATTCGGAGTTCAAATCCTTCTTTCCAAATAACGCAGTTGAGTTTTTTATAAGTTATTACGATTACTATCAACCCGAGGCGTATGTTGTAAAAAGTGATTTGTATATCGAAAAAGATTTTTCAATCAATGAAGAAATTGACAGGCTGAGATTGAAAGCTACGACTTCTTTAATCGAAGGAAGAAGAGATGTAATTGTTATTGCAAGCGTTAGCTGCATTTACGGAATCGGCGCGCCGGATGAATACGCAAAGCAAATTATCTTTATAAAAAAAGGCGAGAAGCTTGATAGAAAAAAATTACTGCGCGATTTGATAGACATTTTTTATGTGAGAAATGATGCGGAGTTTAATCGTGGTACTTTCCGCGCACGCGGCGATGTTGTGGAAATTATTCCAGCTTATCAAATTGAAGAAGCAATACGAATTGAATTCTGGGATAACGATGTTGAAAAAATTTCAATCATTGATGCGGCTACCGGAAAAGTTTTGAGCGAAGTGGATTCTGCCCCGATTTATCCCGCAAAGTATTTTGTTACAGACCGCGACAGAATGCAGAAGGCTATTTACAGTATCGAGCAAGAGCTTTCGGTTAGATTGGATGAACTGCGCAAAGAAGAAAAATATGTTGAGGCACAGCGCCTTGAACAGCGCACAAGGTTTGATATTGAGATGATGAAGGAAATCGGATACTGTTCCGGTATCGAAAATTATTCGCGGCAAATGGATGGAAGGGAATCAGGCTCGCGTCCTTCAAATCTTTTTGATTATTTCCCCGACGATTACCTTTTAATTATTGATGAATCGCATGTTACACTTCCGCAAATACGCGGCATGTACAACGGCGACCGCAGCAGAAAAACAACGCTTGTTGATTATGGTTTCCGGCTTCCTTCCGCGCTTGATAACCGCCCGATGAAGTATGAGGAATTTATGGAAATGCTGGAACAGGTAATTTTTGTAAGCGCAACACCCGCCGATTATGAATTGGAATTGAGCGGCGGTGTAATTGTTGAACAAATAATCCGCCCGACCGGCTTGCTTGATCCTGCAATTGAAGTGCGCCCGATAAAAGGACAGATTGATGATTTAATTGCCGAGATAAGAAAACGTGTTGTAATAAAAGAACGAATCTTAGTTACAACTCTTACAAAAAAAATGGCTGAAGATCTTTCCGATTATCTCGATAAAATCGGGATTCAGGTGCGCTACATCCACAGCGATATTGATTCGCTGGAGCGTGTGGAAATTTTACGCGACTTGCGTCTCGGAGAGTTTGATGTACTTGTTGGCGTTAATCTTTTGCGCGAAGGACTTGACCTGCCGGAGGTTTCCCTTGTTGCAATTATTGATGCGGACAAAGAAGGATTTTTGCGAAGCGAACGCTCTCTTATGCAAACTGCCGGCAGAACGGCGCGTAATGTAAACGGTCTTGTAATTATGTACGCCGATAAAATTACTGAATCAATGCGTAAAACTATTGCCGAAACTAATCGCAGACGTATTTTGCAAACGGAATACAACGAGAAAAACGGAATTGTGCCTGCTACTATTTATAAATCAATGGAAGAAATTATGTCTTCAACTTCCATTGCAGATATGCGCAAAAAAGATGATAAAGAAAATTACAGCTTTTCAAAAGTTGCAGAGCCTGTTTTAAAGTATATGAACAAAGAGCAGAAAGAAGATTTAATTGAACAACTTAAACAGGAAATGATTAAAGCCGCTAAAGATTTAGAATTTGAAAAAGCCGCAAACCTTCGCGATGAAATTCAAAAACTAAAAAAAATGGTCGGATAATACGGAGCAAAGCGGAAATACAATTGTCATTCAATGGTCATTGATTGTCATTCGATTGTTTTCCTCTCAATACTAAATACTAACTACTCAATACTAACGTTTCTCGCAAAGACGCTAAGCCGCAGAGTTTTTCTTTGACTTTGCAATTCTTCTTATTTACTTTTGAATTAAAGAATAAGGAAATCACTTTGAATAAGCTTGAAATAAAAAACAAAATAGTTGATTCATTAAAAGGACAGAAGGAAATCGAAAAAATTATAATTTTCGGTTCTTTTAATACAAGTGATTCCCCAAACGATGTTGATATTGCTGTAATTCAAAACAGTTCGGATAATTATATTACTCTTGCCTTAAAATACAGGAAGTTGGTAAGAAATATTTCAAAGGAAATAGCTGTTGATATTTTCCCAATTTTAGAGAAAAATAATAATAGTTTTTTTTCAAGTGAAGTTGCATCCGGTGAAGTGATTTATGCAAGATGAAACTAAAAGCTGGCTTGCATATTCTGAAGAAAATCTTGAAGCCTCTGAAGTTCTTTTTGAACGGGGACTTTTTAATCCCTGTCTTCACAACATTCAGCAAGCCATTGAGAAAGCATTAAAATCTCTGATGATTGAAAACGTAATTCAATTTAAGAAAACTCATAACATTATGGAGTTAAAAACTATTCTTGCAAAAAATGGTATTTCAATAGAATTAACAGAAGATGAATGTGATTTTTTGGATAGCATTTATTTACCTACAAAATATCCTATTGGTAGCGCGCTCCCACACTTTTATCCCGATAAAGAAATTTGTAAGAATTCAATTGCATTAGCAGAACGAGTAATAAATGAGGTTAAAAACTTAATTAGTTAAAAATTCACAGATATGGCATATTCCATCTTTGACTTTGCAAACCTTCTTACTTAGTTTTGAATTAAAGAAAGAGCACATATTGTTATTACACGAAATAATCAAATAATTTTGTTATAAGATGCTTAAAAATAATTTATTTGTCATTCCGTTTGTTAATTGGCGGATAGTTTCTGAAGACCTATTTTTTGAAATTTAAGATGCTGAAAAAATTATGCGATGCGGCAACAGCATTACAGCGGAGTAAGGTTAGTTGGTAACTAAAAGAATTAAAAAAATAAATCTAAAATTTAGGTGCATTAAAATGTTACAGCGTGTTTTTTACTTATTGGTAATATTTTTATTACCAATATCAACAGTAGTTTTTTCACAGCCATTATTACGATCTGGTGTTAATGGATGGGAATGTGGAGATAGTTTTGGATTACAAGACACCATAAATACAGGAATGAGAATAGAGGAAGGTCCTTCTGATTCTGTTCAATTCTTTAGTAGTTATGGTTGGCCTACATTAAATGGTTTAGAACTCTGTTTAATAAATTCTTTTGGTAAAATTAATATACAAGAACAGGAATGGCCTGATAGTGTATTTTTAGATGTTAATGTACAAGATACTTTAAACATGTGGTTACTAGGTATGATAATTGTACTTGTAGATACTACAGGAGAAGGAGTAGCTACTTTTATTTGCCATTCAATACCAATGGAGTATGGTTGGCAAACCGTACCATTTTGGGTAGGATTAAAGAATAAAAAAATAAACCTAATAAGAATACAAATTTATTCTTTTGCAAGAAACAACAGCAAAACTGGAGTTGCTTTCCAAGCAAACAATCTTGTTTTTAAAAAAAATGGAGAAGCACCAATACTTGTTGATCCTTTCCAATACATTTGGCCAACAACTGCTGTTGAACCGATTCAAGATTTAATCCCTTCTGGTTTTGTTCTTGAACAAAACTACCCCAATCCCTTCAATCCGAATACAAAAATTCGGTATGAACTGCCCGAAACCTCCCCGGTTAGACTCACCGTATATAATCTACTCGGTGAAAAAGTTGCAAATTTAGTAGACGAAGAGCAAAGTCTCGGAGTCTATGAAGTAGATTTTAATGGTTCAAACTTGTCGTCTGGAACATACATTTATGTTCTCCAGACCAATAATTATCGTCTTCAAAGGAAGATGACGGTACTTAAATAGTACAAAATCCATAATGTGTAGTGCCAACATAAAAATTATGAACTAACGATTAAGTCGTGCGCAACACAATATAAAATTTTGTAGCAACATATTGTCTTTGCGTACTTAGCCTTTGCGCCCGTCAGCTGACGGATTGCGTGAAAAAATAATTTTTCCCACGCAGCGCAAAACAAATCGCAATTGTCATTCTCTCGCCTCTATCTTCTTTCTTCTTTCGTTTTTCGTCTCACGTCTAACGTTTCTCGCAAAGTCGCAAAGAGCAAAACAGAAATACGGTCGTCATTCAATGGTCATTCGATCACTTTTTTCCTCTCAATACTCAATACTAACTACTCACAACTCACAACTTACTACCTACTTCTCACTTCTGACGTTTCTCGTCTTGCCGCATCAGCGAATTGCCCGTTACCGCAAATTGAGATAACCGGATTAATGGCAAAACAGTTATCAATTATATTGCTTTAATAAAATTGAATAAAGTTGGGAATATAACGGCTGTAAATGCAGATGAAGATAATATATTGCCAAAAGAATATGCATTAATGCAAAATTATCCAAATCCTTTTAATCCGGTTACAGACTAAGATATTCAATCCCGACCGCAGTAGATACGCATCGCGATGCGACTCTACAAATGGTAACGCTAAAAGTCTATGATATACTTGGCAATGAAGTAGCAACACTTGTAAACGAGCAAAAACCCGCAGGTAATTACGAAGTTGAGTTCTTTGTTAAAGGCGGCTTAGCAAGCGGCGCTTATATATACAGGATTCAAGTGGGTTCATACTCAGCAGCAAAAAATTTAATTTTTCTAAAATAAAATTCATTGCATTACTGTTTGATAAATGAATTAAGGTGCATTAACTTTGCAACAGCTATATGAAACAATTTACTGACACATATCAAACCAATAACAACAACCAAAATTTTTGGTGGTGGAATAATTATATTTGATATGACTCAGCGAAGTGAAGTAAAATATTTTTAGATAAACCCTTCCCGACTGAGAAGGGTTTTTTTTTGATTACAAATTCAGGATAGTAATGACACTCGAACAATTTAAATATCTGGCAAAGGATTATAACTTAATTCCGGTTTATGAAATTATAACCGCCGATTTGCTGACACCGGTAATGGCGTATCTTAAAATAAGGCAAAGTGGTAAACAAAGTTTTTTGCTCGAATCAGTTGAAGGATCGCTAAGTCTTGCAAGGTATTCTTTCCTCGGCGTTGATCCCGAAAAAACTATTGAGAACAAAAAGCAAAATCTATTTATAAAAAATGGAAATCATAACGAATCAAAAACCGAATCAATTTTTAACCAGCTTCGCACTGAAATAGCAGGAATAAAGCAGGCAAAGCTGTCAGAGCTTCCTTCATTTACAGGCGGTATTGTTGGATTTCTCGGCTATGAAAATATCGCTTTAATTGAAAATATTCTTGAGTTCGATTATCCTTCAATCAACAAATATGATTCATCATTTGGTGTTTACAAAACAATTTTAGCATTCGATCATTACAAACACCAGATAATTTTAATTACAAATGTTCTATTAGATGACTGCTCCGATTTAGAAAAATCTTTTGCAGATGCAAAAAAGATTTTGCTTGATTTGAAAACACTTCTTATCAAAACAGAAATTAAGATTGATGAATTTAAAGTTACAGATTGGTTAAAAAATGATTTTGACAGAGAATCATTTTATTCGTTAGTTAATAAAGCAAAAGATGAAATTACAGAAGGTGAAATTTTTCAGATCGTTTTATCAAAAAGATTTTCAGCAAGGTTTACAGGAGAATTGTTCAATGTTTACAGGGCTTTACGGATGATCAATCCTTCGCCTTATATGTATTATTTGGAGTTTGAAGATAGCTCAACAATAATCGGAACATCGCCCGAGGATTTGCTGCGCGTAAAAAATAAAAAGGCTCAGGTGCTTCCTATTGCAGGAACAAGACGCAGAGGAAAAACAGAGGCAGAGGACAAAGAACTTGAAATAAATCTGATGAACGATCCGAAAGAACTTGCAGAACATACAATGCTTGTTGATCTCGGTAGAAATGATCTTGGCAGAGTTTGTAAATACGGAACAGTGAATGTTGCCGAGCTGATGAAGATTCAAAAATACTCGCACGTAATGCACATAGTTTCAAAAGTTGAAGGTGAAATTGCTGATGATAAAGATTCAATTGATGCGTTGAAGTCCTGCTTTCCTGCCGGAACAGTTGCAGGCGCGCCTAAAATAAGAGCAATGCAGCTTATTGCTGCTTTTGAAAATGAAGAAAGAAATGTTTACGCGGGCGCTGTTGGCTACCTCGATTTTTCCGGCGACCTTGATATGTGTATTGCAATAAGAACATTATTTTCTTCCGGTGATGTTATTAACTGGCAGGCTGGCGCAGGCTTGGTTGCCGATAGCAAACCTGAACTTGAAGCGAAAGAAATCTTTAATAAAGCTGCTGTATTGGTTAACGCTTTAAAATATGCGGAGGAGATAAATGAAAATTTTAGTAATTGATAATTATGATTCGTTCACTTACAATCTTGTGCAAATGCTTGGTATGAATAAATGTGAATTGATTGTAAAGCGTAATGATGAAATAACTCTTGATGAAGTTAAGAAAATGATGCCCGATAAAATTTTAATTTCTCCCGGTCCCGGTAAACCGGAAGATTCCAAAATAACGCTCGAAATAATCCGTGAACTTGGAAGCTACATTCCTGTTCTCGGAGTTTGTCTCGGTCATCAGGCGATTGGAATTAGTTACGGCGGCAAAGTTATCAAGGCAAAAGAATTGATGCATGGTAAAACATCAAAAATTCATCACACAAATAAATCAATCTTTAAAAATATTCCACAGGATTTTACTGCAACGCGTTATCATTCGCTGATAATTGAAAAGGAATCAATACCGGAGGAACTGGAAATAACCGCGACTTCCGAAGACGGAACAATAATGGCGGTAAAGCACAAAAAATATCCCGTTGAAGGAATTCAATTTCATCCCGAATCAATATTAACCGATGAAGGAAAAAATCTAATTAAGAACTGGCTACAGCAATGATAAGAACTTACATACACAAATTATTAGAAAAAGAAAATCTATCCATCAATGAGTCTTTTGATGCGATGATGAAAATTATGTCCGGCGAAGTAAGCCAGATTTTGCTTTCAGCATTTTTGATTGCATTGAAATCTAAGGGCGAAACAAGCGACGAAGTTGCAGGATTTGCCCGCGCAATGAGAGAAAAATCAATAAAAATAAATTGTGAAAATGCTATAGATGTTTGCGGAACAGGCGGAGATAACTCCGGTACTTTTAATATTTCCACCGCAGTTGCGTTTGTTGTTGCAGGTGCTGGAATTAAAGTGGCGAAACACGGTAACAGATCTGTTTCAAGCAATTCCGGCAGCGCGGATGTTTTGAGAGAATTGGGAGTGAGTATTGAAATTACTCCGCAGCAATCAGAGGAAGCTTTGAATAAAATTGGGATAGCATTTTTATTTGCGCCGCTTTACCATCCCGCAATGAAGTACGCAGCCGAAACAAGAAAAGAACTTGGAACAAGAACTGTGTTTAATATACTTGGTCCGCTTACAAATCCAGCAAGTGTAAAACGGCAGATAATTGGAACGTTCAACAATCAAACTGCAAAATTACTTTGCGACGCCGGAGAAGAACTTGGTTACGATAAAATAAAAATTATTTGCAGCGCAAACAGGTATGATGAAATTCTGCTTGATGACGACACAAAAGTTTTTGAATATGATTTTAAGAGTGGACGTAACGAATATTCATTATCACATAACGATTTTAAATACCAAAAAATTAATAAGAATAATTTGCACAGCAGTAATTCTAAAGAAAGCGCAAAAATGATCTTGGACGTTTTGCAAAACACATCTGCAAACGGAGCGTTTCATGTTGTGGCGGCAAATGCTGCGCTTGCATTAAAATGTGCAGGCTACTCCGATTCACTTACAGATTGTGTTTATGCAGCCGAAGAATCAATCAAAAGCGGCGCCGCAATAAATAAGTTAAAATCTTTAATTGATTTTTCTGTGCAGTGAAATGAATATTCTTGATCAAATATTACAGACAAAAAATGAAGAAGTGAGTTTACTTAAGCAAAAATATTCCCGTTCTTCTTTTGAGCAGATGGAGTTTTACAGTAAATGTAATTTAAAGCTGAGTGAAAAACTTACTAAGCAAAATCATTTATCAATCATTGCCGAGATAAAAAAAGCAAGTCCATCAAAAGGAATTATAAGAAATGATTTTAATCATCTTGCAATTGCCGAAACTTATTTGAAACACGAGGTTGATGCAATATCAATCTTAACGGATGAAAAATATTTTGCTGGAAATATTGAATACCTGCAAGATATTGCGCGGATAAGCAACCTCCCGCTTTTGCGTAAAGAATTTATTGTTGATGAATTTCAAATCTTTGAATCAAAAGCGTTTGGCGCCGATTTAATTTTACTCATAGCGGAAGCATTATCTAAAAATCAGATTAAAGATCTTACTCAAGCAGCTTTTGAAATTGAGCTGGAAGTACTGCTCGAAATTCATTCGGCTGATCAAATATGTAAAATAGATTTTGAAACTAACAGAATAATTGGAATCAACAATCGCGATCTGCAAACATTTTCTGTCGATATAAACACCACATTGAATTTGAAAAAACTTCTTCCTGCCGATTCGCTGATAATTTCCGAAAGTGGAATTAGTACGAAAGCGGATATTGAGCTATTAAAATCTAACAATGTAAACGGGATTTTAATCGGCGAGCATTTAATGCGCAGCGCTGATTTAGAAAATCAATTAACTCAATTAAAAGAATGGTGCCGTTTTGAAAATTAAAATTTGTGGAATAACCAATCTGGAAGATGCACTGCTTTGTGAAAAACTTGGCGCTGATGCACTTGGATTTATTTTCTACAATGAAAGTAAAAGATATGTTACACCAGAAAGTGCAAAAGACATTATCAAACAGCTTTCTGCTTTTACAATTAAGGTTGGCGTGTTTGTTAATGAATCATCCGAAAACATAAACAAAATTTCGAAGATAGCCGGATTGAATTTAGTTCAACTACACGGAGATGAAAAGCCCGAACAACTGCACGAAATAAATTTACCTGAGATAAAAGCTTTTAGAGTTGGCGATAATTTTAATTTTGATATTCTTGATGACTATCAAAACTGTTACTACTTACTTGATACTTATTCAACTTCAAGTTATGGCGGGACAGGCAATACATTTAATTGGAGCATAATCCCGAGTGAAATAAGAAAGAAAATTATTTTATCAGGTGGAATATCATCAGCAAACATCAGCGCTGTAATTAATGAAATAAATCCTTATGCAGTTGATGTTTCATCTTCGCTTGAAGAATATCCCGGCAAAAAAAGCGAAAGCAAACTTTTAGAATTTTTTAACAAAGTAAGAGGAAATAACTAACATGCTTATAATGATGAAATTAAGCGCACCACGGGAACATGTTCAAAAAGTAAAAGATAAAATTAGTAACAGCAGATGCACTCCGCACGAAATTCCCGGCTCACTAAAGTTAGCTATCGGAGTAACCGGTCCATCTTCATCACTGCAAATTGATGATTTTATCAGCATGGATTCTGTTGATGATGTTGTGCGTGTTTCAAAACCGTACAAACTTGTAAGCCGTGAGATGAAACCTGAAAATACAATTGTAAAAGTTGGCGATTTTGAAATTGGTGGAGACAATCTTACAATAATTGCGGGACCTTGCTCCGTTGAAAGCCGTGAACAGATATTTGAAATTGCAGGTGAATTAAAAGAAATGGGAATAAATTTTCTACGAGCTGGTGCATACAAACCTCGTTCAAGTCCTTATGCGTTTCAAGGTTTGAAAGAAAAAGGTCTGGAATATCTTGCAGAAGTGCGTGATAAATTAGGAATGAAAATAGTAACCGAAGTTAAAGATGCACAAACTTTACCACTGATTTTAAAGGTTGCCGATATTCTTCAGATTGGTGCGCGTAATATGCAAAATTTTTCTTTGCTCGAAGAAGTTGGTAAAGTTGATAAACCGATTTTTCTTAAACGGGGTCTTGCAGCTACAATTGAAGATTTATTGATGAGCGCTGAATATATTTTATCAAAAGGAAATTATAATGTTATTCTTTGCGAACGCGGTATTAGAACTTTTGAAACACATACGCGCAACACACTGGATTTGAATGCTGTGCCGGTAATTAAAAAACATTCTCATCTTCCCATATTTGTTGATCCTTCTCACGGAATAGGAATCTGGGATAAAGTAAAGCCAATGGCTTTAGCCGCAATTGCCAGCGGCGCCGATGGAATTATGATTGAAGTTCATAATCATCCCGAAGCAGCTTTGTCGGACGGCTATCAATCTTTAACTCCCCAAAACTTTAAATCACTTTTAGAAAAAGTAAAACAGTTGGCTCCAATTGTTGATAAGAAAATAGATTTATGATAAAACAAGAAAAATATAATCAGCCGGATTCAAACGGCAAGTTTGGAAAGTACGGCGGAAAGTTTGTACCCGAAACATTGATAACTCCGCTGCTCGAACTTGAAGCGGCTTACAAATCAGTTAAAGATGATACTGAGTTTATCAATCAATTGAACAAGCTTAATAAAGAATACACAGGCAGACCAACGCCGCTAACTTTTGCAGAGCGATTGACTGCTCATTTTGGCAAAGCAAAAATTTACTTGAAGCGCGAAGACCTTTGTCATACAGGCGCGCATAAAATAAATAATGTACTAGGACAGATTTTACTTGCAAAAAAAATCGGGAAGAAAAGAATTATTGCGGAAACAGGCGCCGGACAGCACGGAGTTGCAACTGCAACAGCTTGCGCAAAGTTCGGTTTGCAATGTGTTGTTTATATGGGCGAACTTGATATTGAAAGACAAAAGCCAAATGTTTTTAGAATGAAGTTACTCGGCGCGGAAGTTATTCCAGTTTCATCCGGCAGCAAAACTTTAAAAGATGCAACTAACGAAGCGATACGCGATTGGGTTACAAATGTTGAAGACACACATTACATAATCGGTTCTGTTGTTGGTCCGCATCCTTATCCAATGATTGTGCGTGATTTCCAATCCATTATTGGAAGAGAAACTAAGGAACAAATTTTATCCGCAGAAAATAGATTGCCCGATTATCTTGTTGCTTGCGTTGGCGGCGGAAGTAATGCAATCGGTTTCTTTTATCCATTTATAAATGATGGTGTTAAAAAAATTGGAATAGAAGCTGCCGGCTATGGATTAAATACCGATAAACATTGTGCAACGCTCACTTTGGGTCGTGAAGGAATTTTTCAGGGAATGAAAACTTATCTGCTTCAGGATGAAGATGGACAGGTTAATGAAGTTCATTCTGTTTCGGCAGGTTTGGATTATCCCGGCGTTGGACCCGAACACAGTTATTTGAAAGATGAAAATTTTGTTGAATACAATTCCATAACTGATGATGAAGCATTGAACGCAGTTAAACAACTTTCCGAACTTGAAGGCATAATTCCTGCATTGGAAACAGCGCATGCTCTTGCATACTTAAATTATCTTTTGCCAAAAACTTCTAAAGATGAAATTGTAATTGTAAACATCAGCGGCAGAGGCGATAAAGATTTAAACACAATCATTAATTATTTTGATGCAAAATGAAACAAAGTAAAATTGAAAACTATATTAAAAAAGAAAATGAAGATGGAAGCAAAGTTCTTTCTGTTTTTCTCACTTGCGGATTTCCAACAAAAGAAGGATTTGAAGATTTAGCTTTATCTGTTCTTGATGCAGGTGCTGATATGATTGAGCTTGGCGTTCCTTTTAGCGACCCGCTTGCCGACGGCTCAATAATTCAATACTCATCTCAAAAAGCATTAGCAAATGGAATAAGTTTAGATGAAGCTTTACGAACTGCACAAAACTTAAAAAGCAAAACAGATAAGCCTGTTATATTAATGGGGTACGCAAATCCGTTTTTAAGTTATGGAATTAAAGAGCTTTCAAAATCTATAAATGAAATAAGTGTGGATGGAATAATTGTTCCCGATGTTCCTGTTGAAGAATATGATGATTTTTTCGGGAATGAATTTAACGGCATTGATACAATAATGCTTGTAAGTCCAACCTCGCCGAAGGAAAGAGTAATTGAAATTGGTGCAAAAAGTTCCGGATTTGTTTATTGTGTTAGCGTTAAAGGAATTACAGGCAAGCAAAATAATTTTGAACAAAACTCAATTGAATATGTACGCAACACAAAAAATTTATTGAGCAATAAAAAAGTTTTAGTGGGATTTGGAATATCAAATGAAGAAACAGCGCAAAGTTTTTCAAGCGTTAGTAACGGCGTAATTATAGGAAGCGCCGTTATAAAACTGCTTACAAATTCAAACGGCGCTTATACAGAAACATTAGATTTTATAAGCAGAATAAAAAAGAAAATTTCACAGTAATTATTCAACGCGAACAATCATTTCAATTTCAACTGCGGCATTAAGCGGAAGCGAAGTAACACCAACTGCACTGCGCACATGCTTTCCTGAATCGCCAAATATTTTTACTATTAATTCCGAGGCGCCGTTTGCAACTTTTGGCTGAGATGTAAAATCCGCCGTGCTTGCAACAAACACAGTTAACTTTACAACTTCAACAATTTTATCAAGATTTCCGACAACTCCTTTAATTGCGGCAAGACAATTTAAAGCACAAATCTGCGCAGCTTTTTGTCCGTCTTCTTCGGAAAGCTCTTTGCCGATTTTTCCTTTGTACTTTATTTCGCCGTTTACCAAAGGCACCTGTCCCGATGTCATTACAAGATGTCCGTTTTGTTTTGCAGGTATATATGCTGCAAGCGGTTTTGCAACTTCGGGAACTTCAAATCCAAGTTCTCTGATTTTTTCTTCTATCATAATTTCTCCAATGGCTTAAAAATATTTCTGTAAATTTGATTTGTGAATTACATAACTAAAAGGAACTACAATGACTGACAGTAAATTTAGTGAATTTGTTGAGATTGTTAAACGATTGCGCAAAGAATGTCCATGGGACAGAGAACAAACAAATGATTCGATAAAAGCAAACACAATTGAAGAAGCCTACGAAGTTGTTGAAGCTATTGATAACAAAGAATACGGCGAACTAAAAAAAGAATTAGGCGATCTTTTGCTGCACGTAGTTTTTCATACTTTAATTGCGCAGGATGAAAATCATTTTACTATTGATGATGTTATTGATTCTATTCAAGCCAAACTGATTAGAAGACATCCGCATGTTTTTGGGGAGGTTGAAGTTGCAGACTCAAACGAAGTGAAAAAGAATTGGGAGCAAATAAAACTTAGCGAAGGCAGAGAATCTGTTCTGGAAGGCGTTCCTTTTAATCTGCCTGCATTACAGCGCGCCCACAGGCTGCAGGAAAAAGCTGCTAAAGTGGGTTTCGATTGGGAAAAGAAGGAAGATGTATGGAAAAAAGTAATTGAAGAGATTGAAGAAATGCACGAAGCTGAAAATCTAAAATTGAAGGTTTTAAATAATGATGAATTGAAAACGCTAAATGAAGAATTAGAAAAGGAAGTCGGCGATGTATTTTTTGCGCTGGTTAATTACGCAAGATTTCTCGGCATAAATCCCGAAGATGCTTTAAGGCGGACAAACGACAAGTTCATAAAAAGATTTAACTACGTTCAAGCAAAAGTTAAACAAACAGGCAAAGCAATTACCGAATCAAACCTTGAGGAAATGGATAAGTTCTGGACCGAAAGCAAGGCGACAATTTAGAATGAAAAATTTATAGTGTAGAATGTAGAATTGGATTGAACGCCTCGTTTGAGAATAGCTTAATGCTTTTTTAGTTTGCAGTAGTTAAAAAAGGTATTGCGTAATACAAACAAAAATATGTTTTTAGGTGATGCTGAAAATGAGAATTGTAAAAAGCCAAAAAAGATGACAAAAGAATTTTTGCTGGACAAATAAAAAAAATGATAAAATGCAAACGTTCAATACAACATTATTTAACTTGATTATGCAAAATCCGGATATCTCAACAAATAGGCGAAAACAATTTTGATGTATCTAAACTAAATATTTAGAAAATAATGGCAATAATTAATAGAGAAATGCGTGAAAAGGCTGAGTCGTTTATACTTCGATGGCGTGGGACCACGACTGAAAGAGCGGAAGCACAAACATTTACAAACGAGTTTTTTCAAATCTTCGGACTTGACAGAAAAAACTTAGCACAATTTGAAAAACCAATTCAGAAGAAAGACGAAACAGGAACTGGTTTTGCTGACTTGTTTTGGACTGGAAAATTAATTATTGAATCAAAATCTGCTCATTTAGATAACCCAAAACATTGGGATAAAACATTAATCCAAGCAGAAGAATACATAGATAACCTTCTGTCACATCAGCGACCTCAGATTATAATGCTGATGAATTTCAAGCGTATTAAGAAGTATGAAGTTGTAATCAGTAAAACAAGCAAGGTTAAAATCAATTTCCTTACTGAAGTTCCAATAGAGCAGCTTGCTACAAAACTTGATGAATTTACCTTCTTTATTGAGTTTGCTCATCGTTTAGAATCTGACGAAGAAAAAGTTAATCAAGAAGCAGCAAGGCGCATTGCAAATGTATATGATGCAATTGAACGGAAAGGTTATAGCTCAACTGACATTTCAATTTTATTAGCTAGGGTTTTGTTTTGTCTTTTCGCTGACGACACTGGTATCTTTAATAAAAAACAATTTGAAAAGTATATCAGAGAAAAAACTTCTGGTAAAACTCTTGGCAACCATATTTTAGAATTATTTGAAACGCTTAATACTCCGCTAAAATCAAGAAAAGAAACAAATAAGGAAGTAAATAAATTTCCTTATGTAAATGGTGATTTGTTTGATACCAAACTTAATAAAATGCCACCTACAAATAATGCTTTAAGAGAAGCATTACTTGATTGTTGCGCTTATGACTGGTCTGACATTTCTCCTGTAATTTTCGGTTCATTATTTCAAGCAATAATGAATAACAAGGAAAGAAGAACTTTAGGAGCACATTACACAACTGAAAGAAACATTTTACGTGTTGTGCGCCCTTTATTTCTTGACAAACTTCAAGAAGAATTTGATTCTATAAAATCAAATCAAAAAGCGTTTGAAAACTTTAGAAAAAGACTTAATGAATTAACTTTTTTAGACCCTGCTTGTGGGTGTGGTAATTTCCTTGTTGTAACATATCGTGAATTAAGATTACTTGATATTGAAATAATTAGAAAAAAGTATAAGGGAACATATATTACTGATACAAGTATTTTAAGTAATGTTCCTTTGAGCAATTTTTACGGTTACGAGATTGACTCAACCTCGGCGATGATTGCAGAAGTTGCAATGTGGCTAACACAACATCAAATGAATATGCGTTTGGAAAGTGAATTTGGAAAAGCAGTTCCGACTATTCCATTGCACGAAGCTGCGAAAATTGAAAACTGTAATTCTCTTGACAAAAACTGGGAAGCAAGAGTAAAATTCCTAAAAAGTAAAGGTGATACAACCATTGTTTTTGATTACATTTTGGGCAATCCGCCTTTTGTAGGTAAACAGTATCAAACTGAAGAACAGAAAAAAGATATTGCTAAAATATTCAATGGTGTAAATGGGTCAGGTGTTTTAGATTATGTGACTTGCTGGTATATTAAAGCATCTGAGTATATGAAAAAGCACCCAACAACACGTACAGCATTGGTAAGCACAAATAGTATTGCACAGGGAGAGCAAACAGGAATATTATGGAACGAATTATTTAATAACTACAAAGTAAAGATTCAGTTTGCACACCAAACTTTTAAATGGCACAATGAAGCCGAAGGTGTTGCTGGTGTTCATTGTGTGGTAATTGGATTTGGTATCGAAAATATAAAAGAGAAATTTGTATTTGAGTATTCAGATATAAAAGGCGAACCAACCAAAATAAAAGTAAAAAATATTAACCCTTATCTTGTTCAAGGTAACGACACAGCTATATTAAAAAGGCGAAATCCAATATGCAGCGTTCCTGAAATTTCTTTTGGAAGTATGCCAAATGATGGCGGGCATTTACTTCTAACTGACGAGGAAAAGAAAGAACTAATTATTGAAGAACCAGACACAAAAAAATGGATTAAACCTTTAATAAGTACAAAGGAATATCTTAATGGAAAAACTAGGTGGTGTCTTTGGCTTCAAGGAATTCAACCTAAAGAAATAAAGGAATTTCCAGCAATTTATAAAAGAGTTCAGGCTGTAAAGAAACATCGTGAAGCAAGTGCCAGAACAGCAACAAACAAATTAGCAGCTACTCCACATTTATTCGGGGAAATCAGGCAGCCAAGTACTAATTACATTTTTGTTCCGCTTACAAGTTCAGAAAATCGTGACTATATACCTTTTGATTTTATAGATAAAAAATTCATTGCAAATAATTCTTGTAGTTTAATTCCTAAAGCAACCTTGTATCATTTTGGAGTATTGACCTCTCAAATGCACATGACTTGGATGCGATATGTATGTGGAAGATTAGAAAGTAGGTATCGTTATAGCAACGAAATTGTTTACAATAACTTTCCTTGGCCAAATGTTATTAATAAAAAGAAAAAAGACGCTATTGAAAATGCAGTCCAGAATATTTTAGACATTAGACTTAAATATATTAGCAATGGCAGTTCGCTTGTTGATCTATACGACACTACTGCAATGCCATCGGAATTATTAAAGGCGCATCATTTATTAGACAAAGCAGTTGACAAGTGCTATCGCGACTCAGCTTTCGTAAGTGAACAAAAAAGAATTGAATATCTATTTGAACTATACGACACCTATACATCAGGATTGTTTTCTAATGAATAATAACCAGCACTTTTACTGTAAGCCAACCCATAAAAATGCAAGAAAATAAAACAACCTCATCCCAAACCCTTCTCCTTCTAAGAGGCTGTGTGAAAATTATGATGGAAGTCAAAAGATTAATAACTTGCTGTAGAACAAATGGAGAAAGAAGATGTCAGAAATCAGTCCATCAAGTCG
>Ga0247840_10000667_pt1 | contig 70132 bp, 62 predicted proteins | sample LaCruzMarch2015__FD_192404 | JGI IMG/M metagenome (GOLD analysis project Ga0247840, IMG submission 192404) | Freshwater microbial communities from meromictic Lake La Cruz, Castile-La Mancha, Spain - LaCruzMarch2015_17m | ecosystem: Environmental > Aquatic > Freshwater > Lake | place: Spain... | reverse complement strand
TGGTCACTCCGCCAACCGCCGCAACGAGGGAAACTGCGCCCGACAGGTTAACCCGGGCATAAATTCTATCGGTATCGGTTTGGTTGATTAATAGCTTAGTGGCGGAAGCATCCTGAAGACCCATAACAAAGATGCCGCCGGATCCAGGAACGAATTTCCCCCTCGCCGTTGCAACAATGGTCGTTACAGAGGGCAGAGTAACAGGCGTTTTTATGGCACAGCTGATGCCGCTCATCAGCAGCTTCCCGTTCCCGTATCCATTCGTTCCGCCAAATACAGCCGACGTGCTGACTGCCCAGACTCCGCCGGTTTCGGCGTACTGTCCGTTAATAGAAGCGCTGTTTGTCACGCCGGGACGACCGGTTCCGGTGCCCCAGCTGAACGTGTCGCTGACCAGCGTTTGAGCCAAGCATGAACAGGTCAGCAACGCCATGCATATAACGCTTTGAAAAACTCTTCTCATGGAACCCTCACCTGGCTCTTACTGTATCATAAGAAGGTCAAAACGTTTCAGCTGTTTTTGGTTACTTGTAGGTTACACTGGCCTGACACTGCACGTTCTGACTGGAATTTCCGGCCAGTAAAGTGAAGGTTCCCGGTTCGGCCAGCCATGCGTGGGTTTTCACATCCCAGAACGCCAGCGCCTTCCAGTCCAGCTGGATCGTGACCATTTTGCTTTCGCCGGGCTGAAGGAAAACTTTCTGGAAGCCTTTCAGCTCGCGATACGGCCGTTCGACACTGGCTTTGTCGTCGTGAACATAGAGCTGAACGACTTCGGCCCCCGGCACTTTGCCAGTGTTTTTGACCGTCACGCTGACGGTCACCGGTTTTTCTTTGGTGACGGTCTTTGCCGAAACTTTGATATCGCTCATCTCGAAGGTCGTGTAGGAAAGCCCGAAGCCGAACGGGAAATGCACCGGCTTTTTCTTCGCTTCATACCAGCGGTAGCCCACAAAGATTCCTTCGGAATAATTGATCGCGAAAGTTTTCTTGTTCGCTTTTTCCAGAGCGTTCTTGTTCTTCAGCGGTTTTCCGTCCAGCAGGTCATATCCGTACGCCGGAGAGTCCGCAAAAGCCGTCTCCATACTGAAAGGCAGTTTGCCGGAGGGCGTCACCGCGCCGGAAAGAACATTGGCCAGCGAAGCTCCGTATTCCTGTCCGAGGTAGAGACAGTGAACCAACCCCTTCACCTTTCCAAGCCATGGCATGTCGAACGCCGTGCCGGTGGAAGCGACCACAATGACATTCGGATTATTCGCCGCCAGATCGGCAATCTGCTGTTGGGTTTCCGCCGGAAGTTCGAACGGACGGTCAGCGCCCTCGCGGTCACCCATGTTGAAAAAGAAAAGCACCCGATCCGCTTTTTTCACGGCTTCGGCAGACGGCTTTTCGGAATGGGTGACCGAATTGCCGAAGACCGCTTTCAGTCCGTCGAGATAATTGACGTGATCAAAGCCGTCGACAAAGCCGGAGCCACCGCCGCTGCTGGAATTCCGTACAGCCTTTCCGCTTCCGACCAGAAGGATCTTCTGTCCTTTTTTAAGCGGAAGGACGCCGTCGTTTTTCAGCAGCGTAACCGCCTGCTCACCGATCTGCCGGACCATTTTCTGGTGCGCCGCGTAGTCAACGGCTCCCGGCAATACCGAAGGACGCTGCCAGACTCCGGTTTCGAGCAAAACCTTCAGCGTCGGTGCAATCATCTCATCGATTTTCTTTTCCGTACCGGCGGGATCTTTGGCGAGTTCCGCGCGCAGATACTGGCCGAAGTCTTTGAGCTGCGGCATAATCAGGTTCTGACCGGATCCCAGGGCCTTGGTGTTGTCTTCTGTTCCGCCCCAGTCGCTCATGACCATGCCGGTGTAGCCCAGTTCGCCGCGCAGAATATCCGTCAGCACGATTTTATCCTCGCCGCATTTTTTTCCATTCACCCAGTTATAGGACGACATAAAAGCTTTCGCATCGCCTTCGCGAATCGTTGCTTCGAACCCCGGTAAATAGATTTCGTGCATAGCGCGTTCGTCGATTATGGCGTCACTGTCGGTCCGGACCAGTTCGTTATTGTTAGCCATGTAATGTTTCACGGTCGCCAACACACCCTTACTTTGAATTCCTTTGACCTGTGCAACGCCCATTCGTGCGGTAAGGAAAGGATCTTCTGAGAAATATTCAAAATTACGTCCACAGGTTGACGTGCGGTGAATATTCACGCCCGGCCCCAGCAGAATTGACTGGCCGCCGGCACGGCATTCTTCAGCAATGGCCTGTCCCGCCTCGAACGCCAATTCCGGCTGCCAGGTGGCGGCCAGCGCGGCGGCAACCGGGAATGCGGTGGTTTTTTTGAGCGGCGTGTAATCCCAGTCCATATCCTTGCGGATCTGGATACCGGCGCTGGTATTGCACATCAGCACCGGCTTCAGGCCGAACCGGTCGAATCCCGGGATGAAAAATATATTCTGTCCGGCGGTCATGCGGATTTTTTCCCGCAGGGTCATCCGTTTAAGCAGATCCTGCACGCGTTCGTTCGGAGCCACCGACGGATTGCGGTACAGCGCGTCGGCCGCGACCGGCTCATAAGAAAACGGGCAGCATCCATTAATGAACACATCAAAAATCTGATATCCGTCGCCGGAGCCGTTCAAACAGCGAATCCGCAAACCCTTTGCAGTGACTGGCGCATTAAGTTCATGCCAGGTCCAGCCGGCCTTATTCTCGGTCTTGGATTTTTCTCTGAACGTATTCTTAAATCCATTTGTGCTGAACGCCGTCTGCCAGAACTTGCCATCCGCTGTCCATTGAACTTCGTAGTCGATAGGGAATTGTTTGCCCCACTCAATCTGAACTGTGCGGATTTCTACCGGATATCCGAGATCAAGAGTGATGTCCTGTTCGCCGCCGGCTTGCGACCACCACAGCGTCGTCCGGTCACCGTCCAAAACAGCATTTGCGTCTTCCACCACCAGCGGACGTTCACCTACGCCCATACACTGCACGGTGCCGGCTTTCGCAGAAGCCAACGGATCCGTATGCCGCGAGGACGTTGCAGATGCTGAGGTTTCTTTCGCTCCGGCACCAACCGGTAAAGCCAGAACCAACGCTGTGATACAAAGCGCCGCTGCACTGGAAATCTGTGTGAATACTTTTCTCATGTTGCCTCCATCGTTTGTGAATTTTAAATCCTATTCGTCTAAAGCAATCTCGCATCTTCGCCTGAAAACAGCAACTCCACTTCGCGTCTTTCCCCCGCCATTTTGCGAATCAGTTTTTAACAACACCAAAGTGTCAGTTCTTTCCGTAGTGCAGACGGTATTCGCGCGGTGTCATGCCGGTTTGCGCCTTGAAGTAGCGGGGAATATGCTCAATGCCGACAAATCCAAGATGTTCGGCAATCTCAGTCACGGTACGGTTACTCTCGACCAGCATGCGGGCGAAGAGGATGACGCGGGCGCGCCGGATTTCCTGATAAATCGAAACGCCATAACTCTTTTTAAACCGTTTCTCCAAAACCCGGCGCGACACGCCCGAGGCTTTCACCACATCCTCAACCGTCAGCGAGGTCCGGACGTTGGAGCGGATGAATCGAACGGCCTTCGAAAGCGCTGCATCATCGATATTGATGTAGTCCGTTGACAGCCGTTCCACGCAGTAGGTTGGCTCGATCACGATGTCCGGCAGAAGCGGGCCGTTTTTTTTCGCCCGGATCATTGCAACCAGCCTCCGGACCGCTTCCTCTCCGCCGCGCTCGGCCGTGATGGCGATACTGGAAAGCGGCACCGGCGACATGTCGCATAACAACTCGTCGTCATCCACGCCGACGACACTCAGGGCATCCGGTACCCGCAAGCCGCACAACAGGCTCAGCTCAATTAATTCCCGGCCCCGTTCATCAACGCAGGCAAACACTCCGGCCGGCCACGGCAACTGAACCAGCCAGTTCATTAGGCGCACCTTTTCATCGGCGGGCGACGAGGAAACCCCGTCAAACACATCCGGCACCAGCCCTTCTTCGGCCAATCGCTGCGTAAATCCGGCACGCCGGTCCTCGGACCAAAACATGTCGTTATATCCGCAAAAAGCAAACCGCCGGAACCCGCGCTGAAGTAAAGACTCCGCCGCCATCCGTCCGACCGCGATATGATCCGTCACCAGATTAACGGCACCGGCGACCCGGCGCTGCTTGTATGCGCTCACAACCATCGGGAGCTTGAGCGCTTTGAACGGCGCCATATCCTCCTGCTCATCCATAATCAGTCCGTCAACTTTCGTCTCCTGGATATAGTTGAGCAGCGAGTACCCGTCCCAACGCTTCCAAAATGGCGGCGGACTGAAAAACATGACCGGATGAGCTGTATTCACACAGCGGGCAATCCCCCGCATCAAGGCCCGGTCGTAGCCGCGGGCGGCATTCAGCAAAACCATAATACGGGGCATCGTTTCCATCGCAGAGCATCCTTGTGTTCGCAAATTGGTTACAGATTAACGCAAAAAGGCATTATCGGCAAGATGGTCGGCAGATAGGATATAGATGTTTTTGAAACCACCGGAGAAGCAGACATGATGACATCGCGAGAACGGGTAATGGGTGCCGCAAATCGGACCGGATACGACCGCATTCCAGTCAAACACGAAGGCACACCGGAAATCGACCGGATGCTGATGGATCATTTCGGCCTGACGAATCATGAACAGCTTTTGCGCGTGCTCGGCAGCGATTTCCGTTACGTCGAGCCGGTCTACATCGGGCCGGAACTGCGCACCTTTCCCGACGGAAGCATCGAAGGCTACTTCGGCGAGCATTATAAATATGCCGAGTTCGAAGGCGGAAAATATCTCGAAGCCAGCTATCTGCCGTATGCCGGAGTCGAAACGCTGGATCAGCTCGACCGTTCCCACTTCCCGACCGCCGACTGGTTCGACTATTCCGCCATCCGCCCGCAATGCGAAAAACTGGCGGAACAAGGCGCGGCCATCTGTTGCGGCACCGCCGGCGACATGGACTTCATTAACAGCATCGCCCGCTGCCGCGGCACGGAACAGGTGCTGATCGACCTGATCGAAGATAACGAAGTCTATTTGGCGATTATGGAAGCCCGCTTCGAATTCTTCTATGAACAGCACCGGCGCATGCTCAAAGCCGCCGGAGGCCTGATCGACTTTGCACACGTCGGCGACGATCTCGGCAACCAGACCGGCCCGATGATCAGCCCGGAACTTTTCGAGCGCCACTTCGCCGCAAAATATAAAAAATATTTCGATATGGTTCACTCATACGGCGCCCGCAGTAAAATGCACATGTGCGGCTGCGTGAACGCCTTTCTGCCGCGCCTGATTGAGCTGGGATTGGATGTTTATGACGTAGTTCAGCCGACAACACCGGAAATGGACATCGCCGTGCTTAAAGAAAAGTACGGCCGTAAAATGCTTTTCTGCGGCACCGTTTGCGTTCAGTCCACCATCGCCTTCGGCACACCGGCCGATGTGGAATATGAAGTGAAACGCCGTCTCGAACTGTTCAAAAACGGCGGACTTTTCATCGGACCGACCCACGCCATTCAGGTCGGCTCACCGCTCGAAAATATTCTGGCGCTCTATCGCACCGCCGGATCGCTAACGGAAAAAGAGGATATCGGTGAAGATATCCTCTCTATTCGCGGTTCCGCTGACGAAGGCAAAATCAGCCTGTCCAAACTTTTTTAGAAAAGTTCGCCGGTTTTACAGCTGAAGAAGTTCTCCGCGACGCTCCCTCAGCAGGCGCTGGGTTTCCATGGCGCGTTTACGGGTGATGGGATAGAAGCTGATCAAAATCAGTCCTAGCGCCACTACTGCAATTTGACCTAACACATAGGAAAGTTTTAAGTTAAAAAGTACAGCTTCCGACTGCACGGCGATTTTTGCATCGAATCCGCCACAGTTGAGCGCAACCCCGGTAAGGAACCCTCCCACGGCCCCTGCCGTTTTGCGTGAAAAGCTGCCGATGGAACTGAAAATACCTTCGCGGCGCAGTCCGGTTTTTAGCTCATCTTCTTCACAGACATCACCGACCATGACGAAGAAGGTCATCCAGGTTCCTTGCAGGCCGAGCCCGACGATAAAGGATGAAAGCAACTGCAGATAAGGCATATCCGGACGGAGAGTAAACCACAGACTGGCCGCACCCAGCATCGTCACGCAGAGCAGAATCTGCGTGGCCACTTTCTTGCCCAGCCGGGTTCCCAGCCAGACGGCAATCATCACACTGAAATAGGCCGCCAGGGCATACGCCATGCCGCCCCATCCAACCATTTTCATTCCGGCGGCAAGAGCGGCCTCCGGCGATAAGCCGGCGAATATGTAGTAAATATTCACATAAAGCGCGATAGAACCAAAGGTAACCAACCCCGTCAGCACAACGATATTTGATAAGGCTACGATTACAAACGACCGGTTACTAAGGGACTGCTTGATCGCGTTGAGGAAGGAAATCGGTGCCTGCTGTTCTGCCCGGGCAATTTCACGACCGAAAATGGCGGGCATAACCCCGCTTAACATGATGATAATCCCGACGCCGACGCTTACATAGATGGCTCCAAGTCGGACCGAACCATGAAAACACTCCCGTGAGGTCAGCCACGGAAGCCACGGAAGAAGGAACGAGGTGGTCAGTCCAACGTAATTCGGCCAGGCCAGCAAACGGGTGCGTTCGTCATAGTCCGTGGTCATCTCAAAGCCCAGCGCTTGATAAGGGATGATAAAAACAGAATAAGCAGCGAGGTAGATAAATGCGGAAATAGTCAGCCACCAGAAAACGCCCCAGGTACTTTGGAAAGGAGACATCCAGACGATGGGCAGAATCAAAGCGCAACTGATGGCTCCGGCAAAAATATAGGGCCGCCGCCGACCCCAGCGGGTGCGCGTGTTGTCAGAAATATTCCCCATTCCCAAGTCGATAAAAGCATCAAAGATACGAGGAATCATCAGCGCCAATCCTAGAATGGCTGGATCAATACCCTTTGCAATGTTGTATACTGGAAGGTATAAGGCCCCGAGGGCACAGGCAATCAGGTTGTCGGCCATCGCGCCGCAAGCGTAGGCCAGTTTCTTCGGCAAGGATATCCGTTGCGCGACAAAGTTGTCGGCTCCGTCCTGGTTTTCGACAGGCTTACATGTTTCCATCCGGTGAGCTCCCCCAAAGATTTATTGAACGATAAAATACATTTTTATTAACTGTAAGCTTTCGGATAAATGATGCTCAAAGTAAAGATAATTGACAGCAAAGGTCTGCCCCGACACCTACGCTTTCGAACAGTCCTCAAATAAGCGACCAAGGGGCTTTGACGTTGACTCTGCCCTTGTTTTGCGGTTTGCTGTGTGCCTGCTAATCCAATGGGAGGGAATCATGAAAGCACTGATCAAAATCGTTATTTTGTCTGTTCTGTTATCAACGGTCTGCGGATGTGCCTCCTCCGGAGAAAAATTTGAATCCCGCATCGCGCCGCCAGACGCCTTCAGCCCGACCTTTCTTAGGTATAAAGAACTGCCTGGTCAAAAAGTAATGGTAGTGGCAGTTGACCCGACCGGACAGTGGGCGTTCGGTTACGACTATAATCAGGCAACCCTTGAAGAGGCCGCTCAGAAGGCCGCCATCAAATGTGACAAAGAACGCGAAAAACATATGATATTCAGAAAGGCCAGTCTGTTCGCGATCAACGACGAAATTGTTTATTACAACCGGAAATAAAGCTTCTCCTCCGCTCCGAAAAAGCCGCTCTAAGTCTAAGGGCGGCTTTTTATTTGGTTTGAGATCGCGCTTGTTCTCCCCTGTGAAGAACTTCAAAATGCGTCTGCAGAAAAAAGAAAGGTGGGTATGAAAAAAGTATTACTGATTACCGGGACGGTTATTCTCATTCTGATCGTTGTGCTGATGCTTTCTCTCGGCCAGATCATCAAAGCCGGCATCACCACCGCGGGGCCGAAACTGGCCGGCGTGCCGATTCAGTTAAAGAGTGTAGCCATTAATCCGCTGACCGGCATGGTTCGCATTCAAGGTCTCATCATCGGCAACCCCGAAGGGTTCAACACGCCGAGTGCCATGGAACTGAACGACTTTCAACTGAAAATAAAAATGTCTTCGCTGTTCGCCGAGGCGATCGTGATCGAAAAAATTCTGATCGATGCTCCGCAGATCACCTACGAAAAAAGTCTCAAGTCCAGCAATCTGAGCACACTTCAGGCGAATCTGGCTCCCAAAGAAGCCGCGGCTAAACCGGAAGCGGCTCCGGCCTCCGGAAAGAAAAAAGCCGCGGCTAAAAAGGTCATCATCGACGACTTCCAGCTCAACGGCGCCAAAGTCAACATGACCATCACCGCACTGGGCGGAAAAACAATGACCCTGCCTCTGCCCGATATTCACATGAAAGATATCGGCAAAAAATCCAACGGTGCCAGCCCCGCGGAAGTTGTTTCTGAAGTATTTAACTCCATCACCAAAGCAGTGGGTGAAGCCGTTTCCGCTGGCGGCGAAATGGCCGGCAAAGCGCTCAAAGACGTCGGCGGAGCCGCAACCGACGCCGCCAAAGGTGCCACGGACGCTGCTAAAGGCGCGGTGGATTCCGTCAAAAAAGGTCTCGGCGGACTGTTCGGCAAATAGATCAATCGTCAATCCGAGAAAAACCGTCTGCAGAATATGCAGACGGTTTTTTATGCGTAACCGAGCTTTTTGAGAATCCAGAAATTTTTGCGCCAGTCTTTTTCGACCTTCACCCACAGCGTCAGCCGGACCGGCAGGCCGTACATTTCGGCCAGTTCTTTTTCGGCGTGATGTTTCACCGACTTGAGCAGACGCCCCTTTTCGCCGATCACAATGCCCTTCTGGGAATGGCGCTCGATATAAATGTCGGCGTCGACTTTCCACTCGGTTTCGCCTTCGGTAATCGTTTCGACCCAAACAGCGATGCAGTGCGGCAGTTCGTCGTGCAGCCGGTCAAAAAGTTTTTCGCGGATCACGTCGGCCATATTCAGTTTACGTGGATAATCGGTAAGAATGTCTTCGGGAAAAAGCGGCGGCCCCTCCGGAACCATAGCGAATAGCGAGGCCGTCAGCTCCGGCAGTCCGCCGCCTTTCAGCGCCGAACCTTCAATCCAGACCGGTTTCACTGCCGAGTTTTTTTCGGCGGCAATTTCGGCCCAAAGCGTTTTGTAGGTTTCGACAAACGACGTGCCAAGGTCGGTCTTGTTCAGCAGAATCAGACACGGCGTATTTTCCACAGCCAGCCGCCGCATCCAGCCGTCGTCTTCCTGCCATGGCTTGCTGGAGGCGTCCAGTACCAGCAGAACCGCGTCCGCGCCGTTCACCGAAGACCGCGCCATCTTGTTGAGATTTTTACCCAGCTCGCCCTGCGCTTTGTGTACGCCGGGCGTGTCGAGAAAAACAAGCTGCCCGCGATCTTCCGTCAGAATGGCGCGGATGATATTACGCGTCGTCTGCACCGTATCGCTGACGATACTCACCTTTTCGCCGACCAGTGCATTGAGCAGCGTGGACTTGCCGACATTCGTCCTCCCTACCACCGCCACCACGCCGGCGCGGGGTTCACTATGGATTACTTCACTCATTTATTTCCTGAAAATTTAAACACCGTCTGCGAAATGAATTTCTTCCCGGGCCGCAGAACAGCGGACGGAAACTGCGGCTGATTCGGCGAGTCGGGGTAGTGCTGCGTTTCGAGACAGAAGCCGCCGCGCCGGACATATTTGCATCCGCCCTTTCCGGCCGGCGCGCTATCCAGCCAGTTAGCGGAATAAAACTGAACACCCGGCTCCGTGGTATAAACTTCCATCACGCGGCCGCTGACCGGATCTTCGGCCCGGGCGGCCAAGCTCAACTCGCCGTCCGCTTTTTTATTGAGACAGAAGTTATGGTCATAGCCGCTTCCGAACCGGAGCTGTTCATGATCGGCGTTAATCCTTTCGCCAATAACATGCGGCGCGATGAAATCAAGCGGTGTTCCGGCGACTGCCGCCGTCTGCCCGCGGGGAATCGCCGTTTCATCCGTCGGCAGAAAAGTGTCGGCGTTAATCGTCAGAATTTGTTTACCGATGTAACCGGCGTTATGGCCCGCCAGATTGAAGTAGGAGTGGTTGGTGATGTTGTACGGCGTTGCCTTGGTCGTTTCCGCCGCGTAGTCAATTTTTAGCTCGTTGGCGTCCGTAAGCGTATAAGTCATTGCCGTTTTGACCTCGCCGGGAAACCCTTCCTCGCCGTCGGCGCTGACATAGGTCATGCGCACCGCATTTTGACCGGCGATAATTTCCGCAGCCCAGATCACCTTATCGAATCCGCGCAGTCCGCCGTGCAGCGCATTCGATCCGTTATTCACCGCCAGCGTGTATTCTTTCCCGTCGATAGTAAATTTTCCGCCCTTGATCCGGTTGGCAAAGCGACCGACCGCACAGCCGAAGTACGGCGTCGCCTGCACATATTCCGCCGCCGTGTCGTGGCCGAGAACAATGTCGGCGACATTGCCGTCCCTGTCCGGTGTCTCCAGCGAAATAATCGTTCCGCCGTGGTTCATGATGCGGACTTTCACCCCGCTCTGATTCGTCAGCGTGAACAAATCAACATCCTCGCCGAACTGATTTTTTCCAAATGCTATTTTCTCTGCGGCCATCTTATTTCCCTTTTTTGCTGCTGCGATAATCGCTGGGCGAAGCTCCGGCATGTTTATGAAACTGTCGCGAAAAGTAAAACGGATCCTCGAACCCGACGGCTTTCGCAATTTCCGCGACCGGCCGGTTTGGCATCGATTCCAACAGTTCCGCCGCACGCTGCAGGCGGAATGCGGTCTGGTACTGCTTAAAGCTCTGTCCGGTTATTTTTTTAAACAGCCGCGAAACGGTGGAAGCGCTACGTCCGCTTATTTTCACTGCCTCTGTCAGACTCATCGGATGCTCCGGATGCAACCGGATATGTTCGATAACCGACTCGATTAAATCGTAATCTTTATGATGAATCAGCTGTCCGCGAATAATCAGCTCCAAAAGCTGGCGCAACATCGCAAGGAGCACTTCGACTTTTTCTTCCGGAAGAATTGTGCTGTCTGCAAAGGCCGCCTGCAAGGCCTGGTTTCCCTGCTCCCTTTCCCAGCGGGCCGCGTAAGGCGACCCGTCCGGAGCCGCCTGACTGCGAAACTGCCCGATCATTACAAACCCGGCCAGTTCATTATTCACGATAAGCGGCGCCACAGCCTCCCGCATTCCCGCATGGCAGGTGTAAGAAATCATTTCATTCTGTTTTAACGCCGCTTCCATCATCCGCCGGTCGAGTTCGCGGCAGCACGAATCCATCCTCAGCGTTTCTCTCAGCATCCGGCAATAGGCGCAGTTCGGACGGCCTTTTTCATCGGGATAAAGCATCCGTTTATCGGATCCAAACAAAGAAACCCGCGCACCGTGCAACTCCGTATAGAGATCGAATATTTCAGCAACTTTTTGGCTGATCGTATGAGTTAAGGTCTCAAGCATTTGACGAATTAAGCGCATATCGCCTAAAAAGTCCATTACTTTGCCTTTTTCGCCTATGGCGGAAGTTTTAGTATAGAGATACTGTGGTTCCCTAATTCAAGAAAGGCCTCCGCCATGAAAAAAGAAACCGTTATTCAAAAAACCATCACGGCTCATATTGAAAACTTCAAAACCAAATCGGAAAGCATCGCCTGGGCACCAGGCCGCATTGAAGTGCTGGGTAATCACACCGACTACAATGCCGGCACCGTCCTTTCGGCCGCCATTGATCTCGGTCACTGCTTCTGTATCTCCCGGTCCTCCCGCCCCGGCATTCACCTGTACGCCGCAGACGCCGGACAGCGCGCCAGTTTCGACCTCGCCGACGCGGCTAAAGTTCCAAACATCGGCAGCGGAAATTATGTCAAAGGAGTCTTCTACTTCATTCAGGAATATCTAGGCCAAAAAATCGACGGGCTCGACTGCACCTCGTTCGGCGCCGTGCCGCTCGGTGCCGGACTTTCCAGCTCCGCCGCACTTGAAGTTTCCGCCGCCTTCGCCGTACTGAAAATTCTTGGAGTCACCGTCGACAAAAAAGAAATCGCCCGTCTGTGCCAAAAGGCGGAACACCAGTTTGCCGGAACCAAATGCGGACTGCTGGATCAGTTCTCCAGTATCTTCGGCATCGGACACGGCCTTATCCATTCCGACTTTCGAACCCTGGAGGTTTCCTCTGTCGCACTGCCGGATGACATTGAGTTTCTCGTCGTCAACCCGCACGTCAAACATAGCCTCGCCGATTCACCGTACAATGAGCGACGCGAACGCTGCGAACAGGCCGCAGAGCAACTGGCAAAACTTCTACCGCATCCGGTCACCGCACTGCGCGATGTGTCCCCGGAGGAATTCGCGGCGAACCGGAACAACATCGCCACAGGTGCTGCTAAACGCGCCGCTCACGTCATTGGCGAAATAGACCGCGTCGAACGGGGTGTTGAACTGCTCAAGAACAAAGATATCAAGGCTTTCGGACAGTTTCTTTTCGAATCGCATCAAAGCTCGATCGAAAATTTTGAAAACTCCTGCCCGGAACTCGACATCGTCGTCGAAGCGGCCCGCGTAGCCGGAGCTCCCGGCGCACGGATCTCCGGCGGAGGATTCGGCGGTTGCGCGATCGTGATGGTTCAAAAGAAACAGGCGCAAGCCGTGTCAGAAAAAATCGACGCCATCTGCCGCACAAAGGGAATTACTCCGGAATTCATAGCCGTCACGCCGTCCGCCGGCGCAGAACTTGTCTGATTAAACCGACGGAATTAAAACTATTCCGCAGTCGGAATGCCTGCCGGGCTTACTTCAGCCGTAACAGCAGGTGTTTCGGTGTGACCGTTACCGTTTTTAAGCAACCCTTCGGGCACTTCGCCGGTTTTCAGAATTTCCATCACCTGGTCGCCGTCGAGCGTTTCATACTTAATCAGCAACTCGGCAATCAGTTCGAGCCGGTCGCGGTGATTCTTCAGAATGTTCGCGGCCGTTTCGTGCGCTTCTTTCAGGATGCTGTCGATTTCGACATCAATCAGCTGCGTAATTTTTTCACTGTGTATTTCATTCCGGCTGATTTCACGGCCAAGAAACATCTGCTCCTGACCGGAACCATAGTTGCGCGGGCCGAGCGTTTCGCTCATGCCGAATTCGCAAACCATCGCGCGGGCAATCCGGGTGGCGCGTTCAATATCGTTTTGCGCGCCGGTGGTGACGTCGCCGAAAACCAGTTCTTCGGCGGCGCGGCCGCCCATCAAACCGATCAGCATCCCCATCAGCCGTTTGCGACCCTGTGTGTAGCGGTCTTTTTCCGGCAGCTGCATGGTGGCACCCAGCGCACGGCCACGCGGAATGACGGTAACCTTGTGAACCGGCTCGGTCTGCTCAGTTTTCGCCAGCACGATAGCGTGCCCTGCTTCGTGATATGCCGTCAGCTTTTTCTCTTCAGCGTCGAGCATATGACTGCGGCGCTCACGGCCCCACGACACTTTGTCGCGCGCTTCTTCAAAGTCGGGAAGTTCGACCGCTTCCGCGCCGCGCCGCGCCGCGAGTAACGCCGCTTCGTTGACGAGATTCATCAGATCCGCGCCGGAGAAACCGGGCGTACCGCGGGCTACTTTCGTGAGATCGACATCTTTAGCCAGCGTAACGCGCTTGATATGTATGTTGAGAATTTCTTCGCGCCCTTTGAGGTTCGGCAGGTCGATGAAAACCTGACGGTCAAACCGGCCCGGACGCATCAGCGCGGGGTCGAGCACATCGGGACGGTTGGTCGCGGCGATAATAATAACGCCCTCGGCGGTGTCAAACCCGTCCATTTCGACCAACAGGGCATTGAGCGTCTGTTCGCGTTCGTCGTGTCCGCCGCCCATACCGGAAAACCGGCTACGGCCAACGGCATCGATTTCGTCGATGAAAATAATGCACGGCGCACTCTTGCGGCCCTGCTCGAACATATCGCGCACCCGGCTGGCACCGACGCCGACAAACATTTCGACAAAGTCGGAGCCGCTGATCGAGAAAAACGGCACTTCGGCCTCGCCGGCAACGGCACGGGCGATCAGCGTTTTACCAGTACCGGGCGCGCCCGCCAGCAGAACGCCTTTCGGCATTTTACCGCCGAGCCGCTGGAACTGTTTCGGGTTTTTCAGAAACTCGACCACTTCCTGCAGTTCTTCCTTCGCTTCATCCACGCCGGCGACATCGGCGAAGGTGGTACGGTTTTTATCGTCACGTTGAAGCAGCTTGGCGCGACTCTTGCCGAAGCTCATCGCGCGGCCGCCGGCCATCTTCATCTGCCGGAAGAAAAAGAAGTAGATGATGATGAATCCGATGATGAACGGCGCGACGTTCCAGAACGCCTGCCAGAACGGCGAATGCGGACGCACCTTAAAGGTGACATTGCTTTCCTGAAGCATCTTCAACAGGTCTTCGGTAACTACGACATCCACGCGAAACTTTTTGGGTGCGCCGGTCTTGCCGTCTACCGCCGTCAGCTCGCCGGCAATATAATCGGTGCCTGTGCTGTCGCGCACGATTTCGCAGCTGATAATGCGCCCGCTCTTCACCATCTGAACAAAGTCGGGGTTATAAGACATCTGCTCCTGCTGTTCCGGCTTCTGGAAAAATTGCAAAGCCATCAGCACCAGCGCCATCATCAAAAACCATGCGGCAAAGCCCTTCATCGGCATGGGCGGTTTCACCACCGGCATTTTTTTGCGGGGTTCTTTTTTCGGCGGGGTTTCGGGAATATTCGAGTTCTCATCCATAATTAAATCCTTATCGGCGGAGACCCTAACACCGGCCTTCGCCCAAATCAACAGATTGAAGCGCGGGAGAATAGCCGCCAGAGGTATAAAAAGACATGAAAAAACAGTCGTTTCTGCCACTCCTGGGTTGAGTCATATCTGGAAAGCCGATAGTCTGCCGGCCCTGATTAACAGGAAATCTATGAACCAGATTATTATCACCATTTTTGTACTCGGCTACATCGCCATCGCCGCCGAGCATCTGATTAAAATAAATAAGGCAGCCGTGGCACTTCTCACCGGAGTTCTGTGCTGGGCCGTTCTAATCACTGGAAGCTCGGATGCCCTGACCGTTCGTTACCAGTTGATGGAACATGTCGGCGAAATTGCGGGCATTCTCTTCTTCCTGATGGGCGCGATGACCATTGTCGAAATCATCGACATGCACAACGGGTTTAATGTCATTACGAAAAAGATCGCGTCCGCCGGCAGTCGCCGTCTTCTTTGGCTGACCTGCATTTTGAGTTTTTTCCTTGCCGCCGTACTCGGCAATTTAACAACAACGATTGTTGTCGTTTCTCTGCTCAACAAACTTATTCCGAAACGTGAAAATCTGCCCTTATTTATCGGAACCGTTGTTATTTCCGTCAATGCGGGTGGCTCCTGGTCTCCTATCGGCGATGTAACCACAACCATGCTGTGGATCGGTGGTCGGGTAACGGCGCTCCCTGTCGTGATGGAATTATTCATACCGAGCTTAGTTTGCGCACTGGTTCCTCTGCTGTGGATGACATTCAAAATAAAAAACGAACCTGCGAACAGTGCAACATCCACCAATAAACCGGCAGAACGCAGCGAAATCATTCGGCAAAACACCGTTTTCTTCCTCGGTCTTTTCTGCCTTCTATCCGTACCAGCCTTTAAAGCGGCCACCGGTCTTCCGCCCTTCGTCGGCATGTTGTTCAGCCTCGGAATACTGTGGGTCGTCACCGAGTTCTTCCATCGGAAAAACAGCTCCGACCACCAAACGGCCCACTCCGTGGCGAAAGCACTGCAGAAAATCGACATGCCCACCATTTTGTTTTTTCTAGGCATCCTGTTGAGCGTTTCTGCACTCGAATCGGCCGGTATTCTTTTTTCGCTCGGAGCATCGCTTGAAAAATCTATCGGCAATTCGACCGTCATCGTTTTTCTCATCGGACTGCTGTCTGCAATCGTTGATAACGTCCCGCTGGTCGCGGCGGCGATGAAGATGTATCCCCTGTCGCATTATGCAACCAACCATGATTTCTGGATTCTCCTCTCTTATTGCGCAGGAACCGGCGGAAGTATTTTAATCATCGGCTCCGCCGCCGGTGTGGCCGCCATGGGCATGGCGAAAATTGATTTCTTCTGGTACCTGAAAAAAATCGCTCCGCTGGCGCTTCTCGGCTATTGCGCCGGAATCATCATGTATCTGATTCAGTCTGCGCTGTTTTAATTCCGGCGTCCAAGAACAGATGCAGCGCCGGTTCGGAATCCGATGACAGTTCCCATCCGCGGGCGATACGGTAGCCGGGGAGCCAGATGATTTCTCCGCCGCATTCAACGACGGGCCAGTTTTCGCGCTGAGCTTTCGGAATCTTCAGATCGGTAAAAATATCCTGAAGCTTTTTTGAACCTTCCATGCCGTACGGCTCCATGCGGTCGCCGGGATGTGCGGCACGAACCGTCACTTTCCGGCCAGCGACTTTCGCGAGCGAAACGGAGGCGCACCACGGTCCGCGCAGAATCCCGACGCCCTCCGCCATGTGAATGGTCGTATTTTGTGGAAGAGGCTTCCAGCCTCTGGCCAGCGGCAGGATGCCGCTTCCACATTCTGTCCGTAACGCACCATACTCATTCACCAACCGCAGACCTTCGAGATCGAGGAACTGCGTTCCGCTTGTTTTTTCGGAAAAAGAAACAACCTGCTCCACCGCATCAAAGGTCGGCGTTACGCCCTGCTCGATCAGCCAGTCGCGGGTTTCCCGGCGGCGGGCGGCCTTTTCGGGATGATCTTCCTCGTCGCGCAGGATCTCCATCGTACGCAGAATATTTTCGGCGGCGCGTTCGTTGAGCTTTCCAAGGATTGGAAGAATCTGATGGCGGACGATGTTGCGCGGGATCGTTTCGTCGGCGTTACTGGCGTCCTCGCGCCACTCGATCTTCTCTTTTTCCAACCATTGGAAAATTTCTTCGCGGCGGATTCCAAGCATTGGACGTACGAGCGTCAGACCTTCCAATCTCTGAAAAGACCGCATACCGGACAATCCGGACGGCCCGGCGCCGCGGGCTGCTCTCAAAAAGAACGTCTCCAATTGGTCATCCGCATGATGTGCCAACGCGATCAAGACCTTCGACTTTAGACCTTGGACTTTAGACCTAAAAAAATCATGCCTTGCTTCGCGGGCGGCCATTTCAAGCGAGATGCCTTTTTCTTTGGCGAGCGCGGGAACATCCACTTTGGCAGTGACGCATTCGACGCCAAGTTTTGCGCAAAGGTTTTTGACAAAGGTCTCATCGGCGTCAGCTTCCGCACCGCGAATGGAATGGTTCAGGTGCGCGGCGGTCAGTTCGTATCCGAGGCGATGGAGGATATGAAGCAGTGCAACGGAATCGGCGCCGCCGGAGACACCGACGATGACTGATGTCCCGGCGGGAATAAGATTTTCCCGCTCAATCACCGCTTTAACTTTTTCGAGCATAAATCAGCCGATCTTCGCGAGGCCGTTCATATACGGACGCAAAGCTTCGGGAATGGTGACGGTGCCGTCAGCATTCTGATTATTTTCGATCAGCGCGACGACGAGGCGCGGCAAGGCGACGCCGGAGCCATTCAACGTATGCAGGAACTGCGGCTTGCCGTTTTCGTCGCGGCAACGGATGCGGGCGCGGCGAGCTTGGTAATCCCAGAAGTTGCTGACTGACGAAACTTCGAGCCACTTCTCGACGCCGGGCGCCCAGAGTTCGATGTCGTAGCATTTGGCGGCGCTAAAGCCGATGTCGGCGGTACAGAGTTCGATGACGCGGTAATGCAGGCCGAGTTTCTGCAAAACCTTCTCTGCTTCACGGACGAGAATTTCGTGCTGCTTTTCGGAATCTTCCGGCTTCACGAAGTTTACCATTTCGACTTTGTCGAACTGGTGCAGACGCAGCAGCCCCCGCGTATCACGACCGGCAGCACCGGCTTCGCGGCGGAAACACGGCGTGTAAGCCGTCAGCTTGAGCGGCAGTTTTTCTTCGATAATTTCGTCGGCGTAAAGATTGGTGACAGGCACTTCGGCGGTCGGCACCGGATAAAGGCCGTCGAAACCGATGTGGTACATGTCTTCGGCGAATTTCGGCAACTGGCCGGTACCGGTCATGGCGGCGGCGTTGCAGACAAAGGGCGGCTCGACTTCGGTGTAGCCGTGTTCGGTGGTGTGCAGGTCGAGCATGAACTGAATCAGCGAGCGCTGAAGTTTCGCGCCCTGACCGGTGTAAACCGGGAAACCGGAACCGGCAATCTTGGTGCCGCGTTCGAAGTCGACCAGCTTAAGCGCTTCGGTGATGTCCCAGTGCGGTTTGATTTTAAAATCGAAGGCTTTTTTTTCGCCCCAGGTGCGGACAATCGGATTATCGGCTTCGCTCTGTCCAACCGGAACGGTCGGGCGAGGCAGATTGGGAATGAAAAGAAGCGTGTTCAGAATTTTATCGTCGAGTTCGCGCACCTGTTCGTCGAGCGCGGAAATCTGACCGCCGATGACCCGAACTTCTTCTTTGGCGGCTTCGGCCTCGGCTTTTTTTCCATCCTTCATGAGCCCGCCGATTTTCTTCGAAGCGGCGTTGCGTTCGCTTTTCAGTTCTTCGGCTTTGGTGATGGCCGCGCGGCGTGAAGTATCAACACCAAGTAGTCCGTCGATATCAGCTTCGGCTTTGCGGTTGGCGAGCGCCTGTTTGACGGCGTCGGGGTTTTCGCGAATGAATTTAATGTCGAGCATGACGGTTATCCTTTATTCAATTGGCGCTCGCCGGCAATAGCGATGGCAATAGCGCTGAGTTCGCCGATATTGGGGAGCACGCTGGCTTCAATCCGGCAGACGTCAATCGCTCCCTTCCATGCATATTTTGGAAGTCGCTCTATCATCTGCGGAATAAAAAGGTCGCCGCCGTGAATGGCCAGCGTTCCCATAACAATGGCTTCGGGATTGAACGCCTGCAAAAGGAGACTAACGGCATGCGTCGTTTTCTCGATGAATACTTCCCACTTTTTACAGGCATAGGAATCGCCCGCACGAATGGCGGCGCGGACTTCCTGCATGCCGATTTTCGCCGGGTCGCCGCCCGCTTCTTTAAGAATGGAAGTCTGCACACCGCGGGCGATGTCGGCCCGCACCTGATCGGCAAAGTTTTTACCGCCGCAGTAAGCTTCCCAGCAACCGGTTTTCCCGCAGCCGCACAGCGGGCCGTTCAGATCGAGCGTCATGTGCCCCACTTCGCCGCCGAGATCATTGACGCCGGCTACCAACTGTCCGTTACAGACAATGCCGGCACCGATTCCGGTGCTCATGGTGAGATAAATCAGGTCTTTACCTTTACAGGCACCAAATGAAAATTCAGCCAGCCCGGCACCATTGGCGTCGTTCTGCATAAAGGTCGGCCGTTTGAAATGATTTTCAAAAAAGTCGCCGATCTTCACATGATCCCAGCCCTTCATGTTCGGTGTCTGAAGAATCATGCGGCGCTTCGAACACATCGGTCCGGGCGCGCTGATTCCGATAGCGTCAATCTGCTCGATACAAAGCCCGGCTTTGGAAATCAACTCTTCGGCAACCGCAACCGCCTGCGTTAAAGTTTTCTGCGCATTGTCCCGATCCGTGGGAAACCGCTGGTCGGCAAAAATTTCTCCGCGCTCGTTCCCGATCGAAAGCGCCATTTTGGTTCCACCAATATCAATGCCTAAAAAATTCATAGTTTCCTTTTTCTCCGGAGGTCTTGCTTTTTACCCATCCCCCAAATGCTTGCAATCAAAATATAGGTTTATCCGCCCATCAGCAGAAGCAATACCACCGTCACGCCGTTAAACAGGGCGTGCATACCGATCGGTACCAGTAGCGACTGTGTGCGGGCATAAGCCAGACTGAACATCACCGAAAGCAGGAAGAGCGGCAGAACCGACGGCAGATGTAGATGCATCCCGCCGAAAATTACAGAAACCAGAATAATGCCGGGCCAGAATCCGGTGCGACGTACCATAAACGGAAGCAGGACTCCGCGGAAAACAATCTCCTCAAACACCGGCGCGATCACGATAATGATAAAGAAGAGTTCGGTACGCACCGGCCATGACGCAGGCGCCATCAGTATCTGCGCAATGTCCTGCAGATAGAAATCACAGCCGAACTGATGAAGGATAACCTGATAAATTACACTGCACAGCCAAAGGGCCGGTAACGCCGCGACATAAAAAAGCACGGCAAGCCCCACCCTCAAAAACATTTTCTTCCGGCACAGGCCGAACAACTCACCTCCCCGAACACCGGCGGACCGAAGTAGCAGACCAAGCAAGGTCAGCACGGGAAGATGAAATAGGAACGTCTGGAAAATCACCGTGTGCGGAGCAATCTCGCCTGCCGGAAATATCAGCAGGTAGAGCCAGGAAGCGAGCAGGTAGAATCCGATAACCCCGCTGAAAAAAGCGAGCACTAGCGGCCAAGGCAGAGCACGGGAGGACAGGCGGTCCGCCAACTCTGACGTGCCGACCGGACGCTTAATCCCGTACAGTATCAGGCCGACGTCTATCGCTATTCCGATACAAATCAGCAGCAGAAAAAACAACCCGGCGGCAACCATTCCCGGCGGCGGATTACTATATTCCAAGTAAGGTTCCACCTGCGGTAATACCTTATGTAAAAACGAAGAAACGGTCATGATTTGCGGACAATAGCGGCTTGCGTTCGGTTTTTAAATCAAATACCGTGGCCGCCTTTTAAATTTGCGGGAGACGGCACAATGAAAACAGGCTTAGTGGGATGGCGCGGCATGGTTGGCTCTGTTCTGATGGAACGGATGCTGGCAGAAAAGGATTTTGCGTCGATTGACCCTGTTTTTTTCACTACGTCGCAGGCCGGAAAGGCCGCCCCGAATGTGGGTAAAGGCGAATCCGTCCTGCTGGATGCGTTCGACCTCGATGCGCTCGCCTCAATGGACGTAATCCTCACCTGCCAAGGCGGCGATTACACGCAGGCCGTTCACGGCAAACTGCGCGCCGCCGGTTGGAAAGGCTACTGGATTGACGCCGCATCCACCCTGCGCATGAGCAAGGATGCTGTCATCATTCTCGACCCGGTCAACCGGCCTGTCATTGACAACGCACTGGCCGACGGCAAAAAAGATTTTATCGGCGGCAACTGCACCGTCAGCCTGATGCTGATGGCGATTGGCGGACTTTTCAAAGCCGGACTGGTCGAATGGCTTTCCTCCATGACCTATCAGGCGGCCTCCGGAGCCGGCGCGCAGAATATGCGCGAACTGCTCAGTCAGATGGGCACGTTGCATCAAACGGCTTCCGCCGATCTGCAGACTCCTTCATCTGCGATTCTCGATATCGACCGCAAGGTGACCGCCACTTTGCGCGGAAAAGAAATTCCGACACAACATTTCGGAGCGCCGCTGGCCGGCTCACTGATTCCGTGGATCGACAAAGCGGTTGAAGACGGCCAGACCAAAGAAGAGTGGAAAGGCTTTGCGGAAACCAACAAAATTCTGGGAACCGAAACCACCATTCCGATTGACGGCCTTTGCGTACGGATCGGTGCCATGCGCTGCCACAGTCAGGGCCTCACGATCAAACTGAATAAAAATCTGCCGCTGGAAGAAATCATCGAAATCATCCGCAACGACAACGAGTGGGTGGATGTGGTCGGCAACACCAAAGAAGAGACGCTTGCTCGGCTGACGCCCGCGGCGATCTCAGGAACGCTGACGGTTCCGGTCGGCCGTATTCACAAAATGAAAATGGGGCCGGAATATCTCGCCGCTTTTACCTGCGGCGACCAGTTGCTTTGGGGTGCGGCCGAACCGTTGCGCCGGATGCTGCGTATCCTTCAAGGAAGCTAAGGACGATAAACCCATCCTCCATCGAAAAGCCTCCGGGAAACCGGAGGCTTTATTCGTATCCGCCCATACCGGGAATACTCATACTGCCTTCCCATCGAGCGGGCGTATTCCAAGGCATATCGGAATACTCCTTTTTCGTGCCATCTTCGTAAGTGGGCGTTGAACACCCGGTGAGTACGGTGGCGATCAGGATTAAAGCTAGAGCCTTGCTGGACATGGGAAAAATATATGCTCTTTTTCCCCATGTTTGGAAATGTTTTTTCCAATGTTTGGAAAGTCGATCTAACGAACACGCGAAAGGCAGGCGAAGAGTTCGGGATAGAACGCCGTTTTAGCACGATTGAGCAAGTAGAGATGAATGCCCGGAGCACCACCTTCCACGAGTTCCGAAATCTGTTCGATCGCCCAATAAAGCCCGATACGCTCCATTTTTACGGGATCGTTTTGCGCCGCTTCAAGATTGCGCAGCAGTTCGTCCGGCACGTGAAATTCACAGAAGGTGCGCATCCTTTTGATCTGTTCGAGCGAAATGACCGGCAGCAGCCCCGGCACAATCGGCACGGTAATTCCGGCCGTGCGACATTTTTCAACAAATTCAAAATAGACGTGGTTGTGCAGAAAAAGCTGAGTAGTAATAAAATCAGCTCCCGCATCTACCTTTTCTTTCAAATGCCGGATTCCCTCGACTTTGTTATAGGCCTCTGGGTGTTTTTCAGGATAGCCGGCCACACCGATGCAGAGCTGAGGATGTCGATCGCGCAAAAACGCAACGAGCTCGGCGGCGTAGCGGAATCCATCGGCGGCCGGCGTAAAAAACTTTTCGCCGCGCGGAGGATCCCCGCGTAAGGCCATGATGTTTTGAAAGCCTTGCGCCACGATTTCGTCCGTTGAAATTGCCAGTTCATTACGTGAAACGCCAACACAGGTACAGTGCGGCATAACCGTGCTGTAACCAAGACCGCGCAACTGTGTTGAAATTTTAAGTGTAGGTCCGGCTGCTGATCCGCCGGCGCCACAGGTGACGGAAACAAAGTCGGGATTAAGACCCGTCAGTTCGCCCGCCCCTTTATGAAAGGTGTCCTGTGCCGCGCCGGTTTTCGGCGGAAAAAATTCCACGGAAATAAGCGGACGTCTGGCTGTTTTTAACTTTTGGATAACCGTCATATAAATCTGTTTATCCGGATAAACGGAATTTCGCAAGTCAAAAAAAAACAGCCGCCCGTTACGGGGCGGCTGCGCTAGTTCCTGCGGAACGCTTAGCCGAGGACTGCGTCCTTAGCGGCTTTGGCGATGCGGAATTTAAGAACTGTCTTAGCGGCAATCTTGATCGCTGCGCCGGTAGCAGGATTGCGACCCATGCGGGCTTTGCGTTTCACTTTGACCAGTTTGCCCAAACCGGGAACGGTGAATCCGGCTGCGGCGCCTTTGTAGGCCTGTTCGATGATGGATTCGAGGGCACATTTCGCCTGAACTTTGCTGATGCCGGCGTCGTCGGCAATCTTAGCGATGATCTGAGACTTAGTTACTGCTTTTGCCATTGCGGATTCTCCTGTTGCACTGTGGTTTCTGTTTCCGGCCTTTTCATCGGCCCCTTTTTGTTGGGGAATTCTTACTGCAAACACAGAAAGCGCGCAAGGTGAAATACAATAATAATTAAGTATAGCTGGGGGTTCGTGAATGCAGGTGCGATTACACGCTGACAGGCTGCATCAAATCAAGAGTGTCAATGAGAAGACTGACTTCGTCTTGCGTCACACGAAAAAACCCTTCGTCCACTGCGAAACAAACCGGATCGACGCCTGAATTTTCAATGCGGACAATTCCTTTTACGACACGCGCCAGCACCGGAATGTGCCCCTGATAGACCTGCATTTCGCCCTGCTCTGCCGGTATCGTAACGGTAAGAGCCGCTCCATCGTAGGCGATTTCTTTCGGTGTAATGACTTTAACTTTCAGCAATGCCGCCATGGTTAGGCTCCCTCAATCGCTTCCGCGATGCCGCCCTTCATGTAGAAATTCGATTCCGGCACCGTATCGTGCTGACCGTCCAGAATTTCTTTAAACCCGCGCACGGTTTCCTGAACCGTCACCTGACGGCCTTGCCGCCCGGTGAATACCTCAGCCACAGTGAACGGCTGACTCAGGAATTTCTGAATGCGGCGGGCGCGGTTGACGATAACTTTGTCTTCATTGGAAAGCTCGTCGATGCCGAGAATGGCAATGATGTCTTGCAACTCCTTGTAGCGTTGAAGCACAGCCTGGACGCCGCGCGCCGTGTTGTAATGCTCCTCGCCGACAATTTCCGGTGAAAGCGCCCGTGAGTTTGAGGCCAATGGATCAACCGCCGGGAAAATACCCTGCGCGGTGAGTGCGCGGTCGAGCACGATGGTGGCATCAAGATGGGCAAACGTGGTGGCCGGCGCCGGGTCGGTCAAGTCATCGGCAGGAACATACACCGCCTGAAACGAGGTGATAGATCCGGAACGCGTCGATGTGATTCGCTCCTGCAGCTCGCCCATTTCCGTGGAAAGTGTGGGCTGGTAACCGACCGCGCTAGGCGTGCGGCCAAGCAAAGCCGACACTTCAGCGCCAGCCTGCGAAAAACGGAAGATATTATCGATGAAGAGCAATACGTCCTGGAATTTTTCGTCGCGGAAATATTCCGCCACCGTCAAGGCGGTCAGCGCCACGCGCATACGAGCGCCCGGCGGCTCATTCATTTGCCCGTAGACCAAAGCTATTTTCGATTTTTCCAGATCAGCCTGATTAATGACGCCGGCTTCGGACATTTCATGATAGAGGTCGTTTCCTTCGCGTGAGCGTTCGCCGACGCCGGCAAAAACAGAGTATCCGCCGTGCAGCTTGGCGATATTGTTGATCAGCTCCATGATCACAACGGTTTTACCAACGCCAGCACCGCCGAACGCACCAACTTTGCCGCCTTTTAAAAACGGGCAGATCAGGTCGATTACCTTGATGCCGGTTGTCAGCACTTCCGGTTTCGTTGCCTGCTCTGTCAGCAAAGGTGGACGCCGATGAATGGGGAGCCGTTTTTCTGCTTTAACATCGCCGCGTTCGTCGACGGGATCGCCGGTGACATTCATCATCCGGCCCATCACGCCCTGTCCAACCGGAACGGTAATCGGGGATCCGGTGGTTTTGACCGGCGTACCGCGCTGAAGTCCTTCGGCCGCGCCCATGGCGATCGTGCGCACCCAGTGTCCACCGACATGCTGCTGCACTTCCAGCACCAGTTTGCGAATCTTACCGTCGATCTCGACCTGCTCCACTACGAGCGCTTCGTAAATACCCGGAAGATCGGCGGCGCTTTCAAACTCAACATCCACCACCGGCCCGATCACCTGCACAATTTTTCCCTGCTTCATTTCCGCCTCGTTTTCTGAACGTTACTTCGTTTTAAAATTCACCGTACCAGCTATCCATCCATTCCGGCCGCACTGCCGATTTCCAAAAGCTCTTTCGTGATAGAGGCCTGCCGCAGGTTGTTATGGACCAGTTGCAACCTATTGTTCATATCCCGTGCATTATCTGTCGCCTGTTTCATCGACACCATGCGTGCGCTGTGTTCGCTGGCGCGAACCTCGCGCATGATCTGCAACAGCTGATAATCCAAACTGCGCAGCAAGAGGGCTTCGTAGACGGTGTTCACATCCGGCTCGAAATCAAATTCCCCGATGTCTTTGACGCTTTGTTGCATTGCGGCAATTTTCGTGCGTTTCAGTGCATCCGGCATTAGATCGAAAAATTCCTGTGATTGTCCCGCAGGCAGAAAACGCCAGGTCAGAGGAACCTGTTTGAAGGTCGATATGTAATCGCTGAATACGATATCGGCGCTGTCTATTTCGTCGTCCAGAAAAAGCTGTGCTACGAACCGGCAAACCATCCGGGCTTCGGCAAGTTTCGGCGAATCGCTGTAGTCAAAGTCTACAATCAGCAGCCGGCCGGTTTTTTGTACAAACTGCGCCGCCTTGGCGCCGATGGTCACAAACAGCGTGGTGTCGCGATCGTATTTAGCCGCCTCACGGAAAATGTTGGTATTCAGCGAACCGCACAATCCGCGGTCCGTTCCGACCAGGATAATTAACTTTCGATCGCCGTTCCGTTTTTCAAGCAGTCCGTGATGATACGAGCCGATCGACTGCGTCACCTGAGTCAGAATATCGTTCAGCATATCGGCATAAGGGATGCCGTATAACGCCGCATGCTGGGCGCGCTTCATTTTCGAAATCGACACCATCTGCATGGCCTTGGTTATTTTGGCCATGGAGCGGATCGATTTGATGCGCCGTCGAATGTCTCGTAAGTTTGCCATTGCGGTCCGTTAAGTCAGACTTTGATATTCAGCCATCACCTCTTCGAGGCTCTTCTTTATTTCCGGCGTGAGTTGTTTCTGCTGTGCAATATCTTTCAACAGATCTTTGCGGCGCATCCGGATGAATTCGATCAGTTTAACGCGGACTTCGCGCGTCTTTTCGACCGGCGTATTATTAAAGAAGCCCTGCTGAGCCGCCCATAACTGAACGACCTGCTCTTCCACCGGGAAAGGATTGTATTGAACCTGTTTGAACAGCTCCGTGATCCGCTTCCCGTGTTCGATCAGCGCAACGGTCTTAGCGTCCAGATCGGAACCGAACTGCGCGAATTCCTTCATTTCATAATATTGCGCCAGCTCCAGTTTTACTTTTCCGGCCACTTCTTTCATGGCTTTGATCTGCGCTGCCGAACCGACGCGCGAAACCGAAATACCGATCGACATCGCCGGCCGTATGCCCTGATAAAACAGGTCGCTCTCGAGATAAATCTGTCCGTCCGTAATTGAAATCACATTGGTCGGAATGTAGGCCGATACGTCGCCGGTCTGGGTTTCAATAATCGGCAGCGATGTGAGCGTACCGCCGCCGCAGGCTTTCGACATACAGGCCGAACGCTCCAGCAAACGGCTGTGCAGATAAAAAATATCGCCCGGATACGCTTCCCGTCCGGAAGGCCGGCGCAGAACCAGTGACATCTGCCGGTAGGCCACGGCGTGCTTAGAGAGGTCGTCGTATACCACCAGCGCATCCATGCCGTGATCCATAAACCATTCGCCGATGGCCGTGCCGCTGAACGGCGCCAAATACTGCATCGCCGCCGAATCGGCCGCGGTGGCCACTACGACCACCGTGTGTTTAAGTGCGCCGCGCTCTTCCAGTACACGCACAACCTGAGCCACGCTCGACTGCCGCTGACCGATCGCCACATAAACGGAAAATACCGGACGAACATTGGTGTCGACGGCGATCTCGGCTTCACGATTCAGCCGCGCCTGATTGATAATGGTGTCCACCGCAATAACGGTCTTGCCGGTTGAACGGTCGCCAATGATCAGCTCGCGCTGCCCTCTTCCGATCGGAATTACGGCATCAATGGCAATAATACCGGTCTGTAACGGGGCGGAGACTGACTGCCGGCCGATGATACCGGGCGCCGCACGCTCCACCGGATTTTTCTCCTTGGTATCAATGGGCCCCTTGCCGTCCAGCGGACGTCCGAGAGGATCCACCACGCGACCGAGCATGGCGCGTCCGCAGGGAATTTCGAGCAGGCGGCCGGTTGAGCGAACCGTCTGTCCTTCATGGATGGTTTCGGCGCCGCTGAGCACTACCGCGCCGACACTATTTTCTTCAAGATTCAGTGCAAGGCCGGTTACGCCGTTGCCGAAGTCGATCATTTCGTTCAGCCGGATATTGCGCAGGCCTTCGATCCGAGCCACGCCGTCGCCGACTTCCATGACCTTGCCGGTTTCTTCGCTATGCGCTTCCGGATGAAACTGCGCAAGGGTTTGTTCAATATCCGCCACTATAGATTGCATAGTATGTTAACCAGCCTTTCCGTCCTGAAAATTCATTTTCCCAACAGTTTGTCCCGCAATATTTCCAACTGCCTCGCAATCGTCATATCCGTCACTTGATATCCTTTTTCCACCCGCAATCCGCCGATGACGGACGGATCAACAGAAAAACTGATTCCGGCTTTCACCGATTCTGTTTCAAGGAACAGCTCCGAGAGACGCTCCTGCTGCAGAGATGAAAGTCGGTCGGCGCTGATGACACCGATCCGGTTTGCGCGGATATAAACCTCCAGCCGCTGCATGAAACACCTCAACACCGCTTCGGCACCACGGCCTTCGCTTTCCCGCACCGTCCGAACGGCCTCCCTTATGCGGGTCGCATCGGGAATGCCGTTAATAGAAACGGACTGCCAGAGGAGGCGCGCGTTTCGACGATGTTGGCGGGTGAATTTCATAGCTGTTTATTCCGGCGAAGAGTCGTCGGCGATTTCTTTAATTGCCGCCTGCAGCAGCCGGTCACGGTCGGCGGCGGTGAGATTCATTTGCGCCAGCTTCGCGGTGAGATTTACGATCATCGTCGCTAGTTCGGCCTTAAGTTCCGTCTTCAAGCGCGCCTGATCCAGCTGAGCCTCTTCGCGTGCCTTGGCCAGCATTTCCGTGCCCAGCAGTTCGCAGCGTATTTTTTCCTGCTCCAGAAGTTCTGCTACACTGGCTTTGGCTTCAGAAACAACCTTTTCCGCCTGTTCGTGAGCTTTATGCAGCACTTCTTTGCGGGACTCTTCGACGGCCTGGAGTTCGCTCCGCGTCCGCTCGTTATTGGCGGCCGCTTCCTCCGCATCTTTCCGCCGGTCCGCCACCATCTTCATCACGGTTTTGAATACAAACTTATTCAAAATCCACGCGATGATCAGGAACGCTATGGCCTGAGAGGTGAAGTCGTACCAGTTGACGCCGAATTTCGGAAACGGATTTTCGATGGCGGCCAGCAAGGGCAGCCCCGCCGTGCCGTTAAACAATCCGCTCCCGGTCTGCATGAACAATGTGCTCATAATGCTCCGTCCGCCAGATGCCTATTTCAGGAAGATGGCGTAGAATACACAGGCTTCTGCAAATGCGATCGCCAGAATCGCCTGTACCATGACCTTGGTGCTCGCGCCGGGATTACGGCCTACGGCCATTACAGCACCGTAACCGATAAGTCCTACGCCGATGGCCGCGCCGGCCGCCGCAATACCGATATGCATTGATGGATTCATTTTTCGTCTCCTCTTCAGGTTAATGTTGTCCCGCATCCGGATTCGTCCCGTGATCCGAATGTTCCTCTGTGCCTTCATGACTGCAAATCAACATGATAAAAACTGCGGAAAGAAGTGTGAAAACCAGCGCCTGGATCAGCCCGACCAGCACTTCCATCAGATAAAACGGAACCGGCAACAGCCAGCCGAGCGCCGGAATTTTATGCAGCATCGTTTCCATCATCACCTCGCCGGCGAAAATATTGCCGTACAACCGCAGCGCCAGTGAAAAGGGCCGGATGATGATGGAAAAAACCTCCAAAAGCCCTACGGCCAGAAACACCACGGCCATCACGAAGTACATGACGCCCTTCATATCCCCTTTTGGCGCAAAGATATGTTTCAAAATGCCAACAGGGCCGTTTTCTTTCCACGCCCAGATAAACCAGAACAGAAAAAACAGCGCACCCAGCGCCATCGTGGTATTAAGATCGGCGTTCACTCCGCGAAACAACGGTTGCGTTACTTTAAACATGCGCTCTGTGGCATGTCCCCATCCAATGCTTCCGATTCCCGGGAAAAGCCCCAGCCAGTTGGAGCAAAGAATGAAAACGAAAAAGGAGCCCAGCAGCCAGAAGGTTTTCCGCGTCAGCCGCTCCCCCATAATATCGGTTAGAAACCCGTACAGAAAAATTACAAGCGATTCGACAATGCCGGTAAACAGGGTGCTGCGTCCGGCCCGCACCTGTTGACGGAACCGCACCGAAATAAAAATCAGAAGGCCGGCTGCCAGCCAGCTGGTAATCATCGAATTGGTAACCGGCGCACCGGCCACCGTAAAGATTACCGGAGCCATGGGAGACAGATGCTCTTCGCTTTCTCCTTTAGTTGAAGCTTCCGCCGCAACAGAGGACTCGGCTATCGCTTCTGTCTCGTGATCGACTGCGCCGGCAGACAGCGGACCGGAAAAGCCCCACAGCAACAGAATCCAAAAACAACCGTACCGCAGCACGCCCGCCGGTATAAAACCGCTACTGAACCGCCGGATGAATGAGTGCTGACGCATGGGTTAAATGCCTGTGTCCGTCACAATCCTGTAGACGGCGTCCGCATCCTTTGCTGCTAAGATTTTTTTGCGGTTGGATTCCGATTGCAATAAACGCCCGATTTCAGCCAGACAGCGCATATGCGGGCCGGTCTGTGCCAGGGATGCCAGGATTAAAATTATGATCTTAGAGGGCTGGCCGTCGGCGCTTTTGAAGTCGATCCCATTTTGCTTCAGTCCGACCGCCACCATCAGTTTATCAATCGAAGCGGCCTTCCCGTGAGGAACGGCGATACCGTTTTCCAGGCTGGTACTCATTTTCTGTTCACGCTCCATCACCACATTCACAATGTCTTCTACATTGCGCAAACGGTGTTTGGCGTGAATCAGCCCGACCAGTTCACGAATGGCTTCGTCCCGGCCTTTAGAGTTCAGTTCCACTCTGATACAGGCAGGATCCAGACTGCTTTTCAAAACTTCATTAGCCATAGCCATCCTCTCGGGGAAAACACGGCTCACACGGCGGATTCATGAGCCGCATATCCGCTCTTTCCTTTCGGAAAAATAAAAAACCACGGTCGGTTTATACCAACAGCTATTGCACGTCAAATGGTTTCTACCCTCTAATTGAACAACCATCACGGGCAGAAACCATTTGGCGTGCATCGCTTTTATCCTGATTTTTCATTGACCGTCCGCTTTTGAAGAGCAAAATAGCCGGGCAATTTTTTATCGGAAACTCACCATGAATCTAAAAAAGATTCTCACCAGAGATTCAATTCTGCCGGAGCTGAAGGCCGGCACCAAGCGCGGCGTCATCGAAGAAATCGCCTCCTTCATGGCCGCCGCCGGACAGTTCACCGACCGGGCAGCCGCCGTGCAAGCCTTGCTGGCCCGCGAAGAAAAAATGTCCACCGGCATGCAGAACGGCGTGGCGATCCCGCATGGCAAAACCGATGCCGTCGGGCAGCTGGTTGCCGCTGTAGCCGTTCACCGCGCCGGAGTTAACTTCGCCGCCATGGACGGAAAGCCTTCCCATATTTTTGTCATAACCCTCTCTCCTGAAAATCGCGCCGGGCCGCATATTCAGTTTCTGGCGGAAATCAGCAAGGTGTTAAGCCGGGCAGAACTGCGCGAAAAACTGCTGACCGCCGCCACCGCCGATGAAATTCTCAATCTGCTGACCGCTTGAAGGGATCAGCAACATTCCGGCGCCCGACAACACCCCATGCCGACAGGCTCAAAAATCGCGCTTGACGTATCCCCTTCATTTCATCAATTTCTGCCGCTTTAACGTGTTCTTCCGGGTTGGTTTTGATGGGCAAGTGTCCATATCGCCCGAAAAGCATTCTGTTATCTGTTCAGGGTTATAAAAATATGAAGATGCCGAATCGTCGTTTCTCCGGTGCCGCCTTATTGGCCGCCCTCGTGTCTATTCTTGCCCCTGTCGCCCGCGCCAGTGAGGCGGATCTCAAGCTTCCGGATCTGGGTGCGGTGACGTTCTCCGCTCTGGGCGGCCTCTCGGGAACACACCTGATGATGATCGGTATTGGCGTCTGTTTTCTGGGACTGGCCTTCGGTCTCTTCCAGTATGTGAAAACCGAAAAACTGCCGGTTCATAAATCCATGAGCGATGTTTCCCAGATCATCTGGGAAACCTGCAAGAGCTACCTCGCCCAGCAGGGCAAGTTCCTGGCCCTCCTGTGGGTGCTGATCGGCGCGTGTATGCTGTATTACTTCCTGATTCTCCAGCAAATGCCGGTTTCCCACGTCATGCTGATTCTCGCGGCGTCAATCCTCGGTATTCTCGGCTCCTACGGCGTGGCCTGGTTCGGCATGCGCATCAACACCTTCGCCAACAGCCGCAGCGCTTTCGCCTCACTCCGCGGCACCCCGTGGGACGCGCTGGCCATCCCGATGCGCTCAGGAATGAGCGTCGGTATGCTGCTGATCACCGTCGAGCTCTTTTTCATGATCTGCATTCTTGTTTTTCTCCCCGCCGAACTGCGCGGCCCCTGCTTTATCGGATTCGCAATCGGCGAATCACTGGGCGCCGCTGCGCTCCGCATCTGCGGGGGTATCTTTACGAAGATCGCGGACATCGGCTCCGACCTGATGAAAATCGTATTCAAACTTCCGGAAGACGATCCGAAGAACCCGGGCGTAATCGCCGACTGCACCGGCGACAACGCCGGTGACAGCGTCGGTCCGACCGCCGACGGTTTTGAAACCTACGGCGTAACCGGCGTGGCCCTGATCACCTTCCTGGCACTTGTCCTTGGAGACGGAACACTCTGCGCACAGATGATCGTCTGGATTTTCGTTATGCGCATCCTGATGATCGTGTCCGCTCTGGCCGCTTATCTGGTCAATGATGTGCACTTCACCGCGAAACTGAAAAACGCCAAGGAATTTGATCCGGAACATCCGCTGACTGTTCTGGTATGGCTGACCTCCTTTGTCTGTATCGTCGTAACCTATGTTTCCAGTTATTTCCTGTTGGGCGATATCAAGGTGAACGAAGTGGTTCAGCCGAATCTCTGGTGGGTGCTTTCCACCATCATCTCCTGCGGCACCATCGCGGGCGCACTGATTCCTGAGTTCACCAAAGTTTTCACCAGCACGAACGCCAAGCATGTGAAGGAAGTCGTTACCGCCTCTAAACAAGGCGGCGCTTCACTTAACATCCTCTCAGGTTTCGTGGCAGGTAATTTCTCCGCGTTCTGGGAAGGTCTGACGATGCTGGGTCTAATGCTGGTTGCGGCCTTGCTGGCCGGTCACCCGGCAGTCGCCAGCCTGATGCCGGCCGGTCTGGAATTCGCTGCACCGATCTTCGCTTTCGGCTTAGTAGCCTTCGGCTTCCTCGGCATGGGTCCCGTCACCATCGCGGTGGACAGCTTCGGCCCGGTTTCTGACAACGCACAGTCGGTCTATGAACTGAGCCGCATTGAGTCGATCCCCGGCATCGAAAAGGAAATCGAAAAAGATTTCGGATTCAAGCCCGACTTCGAAAACGCCAAACTCAACCTAGAGCGCAATGACGGCGCAGGCAACACCTTCAAAGCTACGGCCAAACCGGTGCTGATCGGCACGGCCGTGGTCGGTGCAACCACCATGATCTTCGGTATCATTCTGATGCTGGGCAAAACCCCCGGCTTCGGCGGTATCGACGGCGTGATCTCCAGCCTGAGTCTGGTGCGTCCGGAAATCGTGCTCGGCCTGCTCATGGGCGGCGCGGTGATCTACTGGTTCACCGGCGCGGCCACACAGGCTGTAGTAACCGGCTCCTACCGCGCGGTCGTGTACATCAAAGAAAACATGAACCTGAATGCGGAAACGGCTTCGATCAAAGATAGCAAGGAAGTGGTCAAGATCTGCACGATCTACGCACAGAAAGGGATGTTCAATATCTTCGTCGCAGTCTTCTGCTTCGCCCTTTCACTGGCCTTCTTCAACCCCTTCTTCTTCATCGGCTACCTGATCTCCATCGCCTTCTTCGGGCTGTACCAGGCCATCTTCATGGCCAACGCCGGCGGCGCATGGGACAATGCCAAGAAGATTGTCGAAGTCGATCTGCGCGCCAAAGGCACTGACCTGCACGCGGCAACCGTGGTGGGCGACACCGTCGGCGACCCCTTCAAGGACACGTCTTCCGTGGCGATGAACCCGATCATCAAGTTCACGACCCTGTTCGGGCTTCTGGCGACGGAAATCGCCGTAGCCATGACCAACACAAATATGAAGTATGCGATTGGCGGCGTGATCTTCACCGTCGCGCTGGTCTTCGTCTACCGGTCGTTCTACGGCATGCGCATCCCAGTAGACAAGAAAGACTAAACCTGCTTTTCTATTCCCCGGCAAAGAGGCGCGCTTGCTCTTGCGCGCCTCTTCTGCCGTAAAGAGTTGCCGGTAAAACAATGCAAACAGCCGAAATGAACCGCCGGAAAACAGCCGGCCTGATCGTGTGCGCGCTAGGTGTGGTGTTCGGAGACATCGGCACCAGTCCCCTGTATGCTTTGCGCGAGTGTTTCCACGGCACTCACGGACTGGTTCCGACAGCACCGCACGTGCTGGGGGTTCTCTCTCTTGTCATCTGGACGCTGATCCTGATTGTCTGCCTGAAGTATGTGACTTTCGTCTTACGGGCCGATAACCATGGCGAAGGCGGCATTCTGGCCCTGTTTGCTCTCACCCGCGCCGACGAAGGTCTCCGGAGGAAACGCCGGACCGTTCTGGTTATGACCGGACTTCTGGGGGCCAGTCTGCTTTACGGCGACGGCATGATCACGCCCTGTATTACGGTGCTGGGCGCGGTTGAAGGACTGAATGTCGCCACGCCGTTTTTTGAACCCTGGATCGTTCCCCTAAGCCTGGCTATTCTGGTTGCCATCTTCTCCGTGCAGCGCGCGGGCACCGGTAAGGTGGGCGGTGTATTCGGACCGGTCATGCTGGTTTGGTTCGTCGTCATCGCCCTGCTCGGTCTGCGCGGTATTCTGATGGCGCCCGAAGTGCTGAGCGCGCTTTCGCCTTGGTACGGCGTTGAATTCCTCCTGCACAGCGGCAAAATCGGGTTCGTGGTTATGGGCGCCGTATTTCTGACCGTAACCGGCGCAGAAGCGCTCTATGCCGATCTCGGTCACTTTGGCCCCCGCCCGATCCGGCTGGCGTGGTTCTTCCTCGCGTTTCCGGCGCTGGCGCTAAACTACTTCGGACAGGGTGCGTTGATTTTGAGACAACCGGAGGCGCTGGCCAATCCGTTCTACATGCTTGCTCCGGGCTGGGCGCTCTATCCGCTCGTCGTGCTCGCTACCGTCGCCTCCGTCATCGCCTCGCAGGCGCTGATCTCCGGCGCGTTTTCGCTGACTATGCAGGCCATCCAGATGGGCTATTTGCCGCGCATGGAAATCCGCCACACTTCGTTTGAGCAACGAGGTCAGGTTTACCTGCCGACGATCAACAACTTCCTGCTCATCTGCTGTCTCGCGCTGGTGCTCGGCTTCCGCTCTTCTACCAATCTGGCCTCGGCCTATGGCGTCGCCGTCACGCTGACCATGATCGCTACGACCATTCTGCTCTTCATCGTAGCGCGAAAACGCTGGGGCTGGCATGTACTGGGTGCCGGCGCGTTATGCGCCGGTCTGCTCGCGATTGAAGTTCTGTTCTTCGCCGCCAACGCGCTGAAAATCTGGCGCGGCGGATGGCTCCCGCTGGTCGTCGCCGCCGGCTTTATGGCCGTCATGACCACATGGCGGACCGGCCGCCGTCTTCTCAGCCAGCACATGAAAGAACGGCTGCTGCCGCTGGAAAGCTTCCTCGATGATCTGAGCCTTGGTCATGCCGTACGGGTTCCCGGCACCGCCGTTTATATGTCCGGCAATGTTCTCGGCACACCGCTGGCGCTGCTCCACAACTTCAAACTCAACCGGTCCGTGCACGAACGCGTGGTGCTGCTCACCATTCTGGTCGCCGACGAGCCGTACGTCGAGCCTGCCGGTCGGGTAGAGGTAGAAACCCTGACCAACGGATTTCATCGTGCAACCGCCCGATACGGCTTCATGGAAAAAGCCGCTATTAATGAAATCTTCGCCTGCTGCCGTAAACTCGGCCTCGATCTGCATCCGAACGCCTGTACCTTCGTTCTCAGCCGCGAAACGCTGGTCGTTACGCCAGCCAAAGGAATGGCGATGTGGAGGAAGCGGCTTCTTGTACTCATGTCCCGCAACGCCCAGTCGGCGACAGCCTTCTTCGGCCTGCCCGCTAACCGTGTCGTCGAAATGGGCATGCAGATCGAGCTCTAGTTGCTTTCTGCGCTGACCAGTTGTGGTTGACGGTGTTGGCACCACCCGCTAGCTTTTGGTTCCGCGATGATGCGCGCCCTGAATACTTTAAGAAAGGACGGTTCCCCGATGCCGACAAATGGCGATAAGACTTCCACCACCATTCCCGTATGGCACACACTGACCGTTGACGCGACCCTGGCAAATCTGAAAACCGAACCCGTCGGCCTGAACTCAGAGGAGGCGCGCTGTCGATTGGAAGAATACGGACAGAACGAGCTTCAGGCCGCCCGCCGCGTATCGCCCTGGAGTTTGTTGCTAGACCAGTTCAAAAACGTACTGATTATTATTTTGCTGGCGGCCACGGCGCTTTCCGCGTTTCTGGGCGAAGGTGTCGATGCGATTGTTATCGGGATCATTGTGCTGTTCGCCGTTGGTCTTGGATTTATTCAGGAGTTTCGCGCGGAACGAGCCATTGATGCGTTACGGAAAATGGCGGCTCCTACAGCCACCGTGCTGCGCGACGGCAAGGAACTCGAAGTGCCCGCGCAACATCTGGTTCCCGGCGACATCATACTCTTGCAGGCGGGCGACCGTGTGCCGGCCGATGTGCGGCTTATCGAGTCGATCAACCTGCAGATTGAGGAAGCCGCGCTGACCGGCGAATCCGTCCCGTCCGAAAAACACATCATCCCGATTTCCAACGTAGAGGCCGCCGTGGGCGATCGTAAAAATATGGCCTATGCCGGAACGTCGGCCAGCTATGGCCGCGGCCGCGCCGTGGTCACCGCCACGGCGATGAACACCGAGTTCGGTAAAATCGCCAAGATGCTCCAGACAGTCGAAACGGAGCGCACGCCGCTCCAGAAAAATCTCGATAAGGTCGGCGGCATGCTGGCTCGCGTCGCGTTGGTTATCGTGCTGCTGGTTGTCGGACTGGGATTGCTGCGAGGCCAGCCGTTTATGGAAATGCTGATCTTCGGTATCGCACTGGCTGTGGCTGTGGTACCGGAAGCTTTGCCGGCTGTGGTGACGATTTCGCTGGCGATAGGCGTACAGCGTATGGTCAAGCGCAACGCCCTGATGCGGCGGCTGCCTGCCGTAGAAACACTGGGAAGTACCACGGTTATCTGTTCGGACAAAACCGGGACGCTGACAAAAGACGAGATGACCGTCCGAAAACTTTATGTCGCGGATCGTTTGTGGGATGTCTCCGGCGCAGGCTACGAGCCACAAGGTGAGTTTCTTATCGACGGCAAGGCCACGGAACCGGATGCGGCGTTACAGCAGTTTCTGCGGGCCGCAACGCTTTCGTCCGATGCACACATGGCGCGGCGCGAAGAAGATGGCCGCTGGCACATCAAGGGCGATTCCACGGAAGGTGCCCTGGTGGTGGCTGCGGCCAAAGCAGGTCTTGTTAAAGCCGGGCTGGAACAGCAGGCGCCGCGCACCGGTGAAATCCCGTTCACATCTGAAACCAAACGGATGACCACCCTGCATGCCGCACCGGAAGGTGCGATAGCTTTTTCCAAGGGCGCGCCGGAAATCATTCTGGCCTCCTGCTCGCATGTGCTATCCGGCAACGCCGAAGTACCGCTCGACGACGCGGGTCGGAAACGGATTATCGAAACCGCCGGACGTCTGGCCGATCAGGCTTTGCGCGTTTTAGGCGTAGCGCAGAAATCCGGCGCAACACTCGAAACCGCCGAACAAGGCATGACGTTCCTCGGTCTGGCCGGTATGATTGATCCGCCGAGATCTGAAGCGGCTGAAGCGGTAAAGAAATGTGAACAGGCCGGCATTCGCGTAGTCATGATTACCGGAGATCATCCGGCGACGGCACAGGCCGTAGCCCGCGAGCTGGGCATCCTGAAAGGCGGCCGCGTCATCACCGGCATTCAGCTGGATGCGATTTCCGATGCTGATTTCGCCCGCGAGGTAAACGCTATCGATGTCTATGCGCGGGTTTCGCCGGCACATAAACTGCGGGTGGTGACTGCGCTTCAGCAAAACGGCGAAATCGTGGCGATGACCGGTGACGGCGTCAACGATGCGCCGTCGCTTAAGAAAGCGGACATTGGTATCGCCATGGGCATTACCGGCACGGATGTTAGCAAAGAGGCGGCGGCGATGACGCTCACCGACGACAACTTTGCATCGATCGTGGCGGCGGTCGAGGAAGGTCGCGGAATTTTCGGTAACATCAATAAATACCTGATGTACCTGCTCTCCTCGAATCTTGGAGAAATGTTGATCATGGTCGGCGCTACCGTGCTGGGCATGCCGCTGCCGTTAAGCGCTGTCCAGATTCTGTATATCAATCTGGCCACAGACGGCCTGCCCGCGCTGGCGCTAGCGGTGGATCCACCGGCGCACGACCTGATGCAACGCCCACCGAGAAATCCGCGCTCCGGCATTTTCACCCGCCCGGCTGTGATTCTGATGACGGCGGGCGGAATCTGGTCAGCGGTCGCGAATCTCGGCCTGTTTGCCTGGGCTCGCGCTCAGAATTTCCCGACAGAGGAATGTATGACACTGGTCTTCGTGTCGCTGTGTCTGGTGGAGTTTTTCAAAGCGTTCTGTTTCCGGTCCGACCGCCACACCATGTTTCGCCGTCCTTTCGCAAATAAGTGGCTGAACATGGCAATCGCATGGGAATTGCTGTTGCTGTCTGTTATTGTGTATCTGCCGTTCATGCAAAAACCGTTCGGTACATTTGCGCTGCCACTTTCGGTCTGGCCGATACTGCTGGGTGTGGCCGCCACGATTATACCGGTACTTGAAGCCATGAAGTGGGCGATCCGCCGCGGCTGGGTGAAATAAAGGAGACTGACGATGATGCTGAAAAATATGAACCGGATTGAAGCGGTCGCTGCCGTAGTGTCCGTCGCTGTGCTGGCCGCCGGCTGTCTGGTGGTATTGCGTCCGTTCGTGTCGGCCATCCTATGGGCCGCCGTGCTCACCTACACCACCTGGCCGATGATGCTGCGGCTGGAGGGCTGGATGCGCGGGCGACGGTCTTTGGCCGCTCTTGCGATGACGACTCTTATTGCCGTTGTTCTGGTACTGCCGTTCGTCATCGCCGGAGTCACGCTGGCGGAAAATGTCGCACGGCTGGAAGACCTGTTCCGGACACTGCAGGGCGGACTGCCATCTGTTGCTCCTGAATGGATTCGGCAGCTGCCATGGATCGGACCGGCGGTCGAACACGCCTGGCCGGAATTTACACAGAACACCGGCTGGCTTTCTGAAGAGGTGAAATCCGTCGGCATGAAAGCCGGCGGATGGCTGCTGACGCACAGCCTCGATTTCGGCAAAGGCATTCTGCAGCTCATGCTCAGCGTAGTGATTGTTTTTGTGTTCTACCGGGACGGCGAACGCATGGCGGCGCGGATTGCGTCCGGTGCGGAACGTATTGCCGGTGATGTTTCACAACGCCTGATGGCGATCGCCGGCAACACGGTTCGCAGCGTGGTTTACGGCATCATCGGCACGGCACTGGTGCAGGCATTTGCGGCGGCGCTCGGATTATGGGCGGCGGGCGTGCCGTCGCCGTTTCTGCTTGGGCTGCTGACCTTCCTGCTGGCGCTGATTCCCGGCGGGCCGCCGGTGGTCTGGATTCCAGCGGCCATCTGGCTGTTCCATACCGGTCATGCCGGATGGGGTGTGTTTATGACCATCTGGGGAATTTTTGTCATCAGCGGCGTTGATAATCTGGTCCGCCCGTACCTGATCAGCCGCGGCTCCAATCTGCCGTTCGTCATCGTCCTGCTGGGTGCGATCGGCGGCATAATCGCTTTTGGATTCATCGGCCTCTTCCTGGGACCGGTATTGCTCGCCGTCGGGTACGCGATGATGCGGGAATATACCGCGAGCCGGCTGCCGGCCGCGCCGGAACCCTCAGAGAACACGCCGACTAAAGAGGAGTAACCGGTTAAATTCTTCCAACCTCCGGAATTTTGGCTACACTCGTCCGCATGAGCAAAAAGCTATTTCTCCTCGACGGCATGGCGCTGGTTTACCGGTCCTACTTCGCCTTCATGCGCAACCCGATGATCAACTCGAAGGGCCGCAATGTTTCCGCCGTTTTCGGGTTCCTCAACACACTGCTCGAACTGATCGAAAAACAAAGCCCGACGCACATCGCCGTCGCTTTCGACGTTTCCGGCCCGACATTCCGTCACGATAAGTTCCCCGAATACAAAGCTCAGCGCGAGGAAACGCCGGAAGAAATCCGCGCCGCCGTTCCCTGCATTCATGAATTTCTCAAAGCCTTCAACATTCCGATCATTACCGCACAGGGTTTTGAAGCCGATGATCTGATCGGCACGCTCGCCCGGCGCGCAGAAAAAGAAGGCTTCGACACCTACATGGTCACGCCGGACAAAGATTTCACCCAGCTGGTTGACGCGCACACCTTCGTTTACAAACCCGCCAAGAGCGGTCTGCCGCCGGAAATCATGGGCGTTCCCGAAGTGCTCAAATACTGGGAGATCGAGCGCATCGATCAGGTTACCGATATTCTCGGCCTCGCGGGCGACGCCGCCGACAATATTCCCGGCGTGCCGGGCGTCGGTCCCAAGACCGCGCAAAAACTGATCGCGCAGTTCGGCTCGATTGAGAATCTGCTCGAACATACCGGCGAACTGAAAGGAAAGCTCAAAGAAAACCTCGAAGCCAACAAGGAGCGAGCCCGACTCTGCAAATGGCTCGTCACCATCAAAACCGATTCACCGGTCGACTATGATCCGGACGGATTGCACCGCGGTAAACTCGACGAGGAAAAACTCGCCGCGCTCTTTTCGGAATTTGAATTTTCCTCCTTCTCCAAACGGCTCTTCGGTAAACCCGCCGCGCCCGTTGCGCCGGTCGCCTCCTACGCCCCGCCGCCGCCGAAAGGCGGACAAGGTGATCTCTTTGACTTCGCTGCGCAAACCGCGCCGGCGGCTCCGGCAGAAGAAGCTGCGACGGTTTATAAAACTATCGACGACGTGAAGCATACCTATCACGCCGTCCAGACTCTGGAAGAGCGCAAGGCGCTGGTTGCCAAGCTGGGTGAAGCGACACGCTTCTGCTTCGACACCGAAACCACCGGACTTGATCCGCGCGAATCGCGGCTGGTCGGAATGTCATTTTCTATCAAGCCGCACGAGGCCTGGTTTGTCACTCTTCCACCCAGCGAGACGGAATCCGCTAAGGCGCTAGAGATTTTTAGACCGCTCTTCGAAAACGAACAGATCGAAAAAACCGGACACAATTTGAAATTCGATATCGCCATGCTGCGCGCCGCCGGAATCGAAGTGCGCGGGAAACTTTTTGACACGATGCTCGCCCATTACCTGCTCGATCCCGACCAGCGCCACGGACTCGATAAGCTGGCCGGAACGCACCTTGGCTACGCGCCGGTTCCGATCACCGCGCTGATTGGCGAAAAGAAGAGCGCACAGATTTCCATGGCCGACGTGGCGGTCGAAAAGCTGGTCGACTACGCCTGTGAAGACGCCGACGTCACCATCCAGCTCCGCCAGATTCTCGAACCGCAACTTGAGAAAAGGAAACTCAGAAACGTTTTCGACACCATCGAGTGTCCGCTGATTCCGGTGCTGGTCGAAATGGAAGCCAACGGCATCGCGCTCGACACCGCCGCGCTTAAAGAAATTTCCGGACGGCTCGCCGGAGAAATCGCCGGTTACGAAAAGAAGGTTTACGAACTGGCCGGTCATGAGTTCAACCTCAACTCGCCGAAGCAGCTCGGCGAAGTGCTCTTCGATGAACTGAAGCTGGCCGACAAACCGAAAAAGACCAAGACCGGACAATACACCACCAACGAAGAAGTACTCGACCAGTTGGCGACCGAACACGAAATCGCCCGCGTCCTGCTCGACTACCGCGAAGCGACCAAACTGAAAAGCACCTACGTCGATGCGCTGCCGGAATTCATTTCCAAAAAAACCGGCCGCATTCATACGTCGTTCAGCCAGGCCGTCACCACTACAGGACGACTGGCGTCGAGCGACCCGAACATTCAGAACATTCCCGTCCGTACCGAACAGGGACAGGAAATCCGCCGCGCCTTCGTCGCCGGTTCAAAGGATTTCACGTTGCTCGCCGCCGACTATTCACAGATTGAACTGCGCATTATGGCGCACCTCAGCGGCGACCAGCACATGAAAGCCGCTTTCGAAAGCGGCGAAGACATTCACACCGCCACCGCCGCGCGCGTCTTCGGCGTCGCGCTGGCCGACGTCACCTCCGACATGCGCCGCAAAGCCAAGATGGTTAACTTCGGCATCATCTACGGCATCTCATCGTTCGGCCTCGCCCAGCGGTTGCGCATTCCGCGCAAAGAAGCGGCGGATATTATCGAAAGCTATTTCAAACAGTATCCGGCGGTTAAAGCCTGCATGGACGGCATCATCGGAACCGCGCGCAACAAAGGTTACGTCGAAACCATCGCCGGACGGCGGCGCCATATCCGCGACATCAACACCGCCAACGGCACCGTCCGCGCCGCCGCCGAGCGTTACGCCATCAACGCGCCGATCCAGGGTTCCGCCGCCGACATGATTAAAATCGCCATGATCCGCATCCACGACAGGCTCAAGCAGAAGAATGCTAAAACCCGCCTTCTGCTTCAGGTGCACGACGAACTCGTCTTCGAACTGCACAAAGACGAACACGCGTTCATTGAAGAAATCCGAAAGTTGATGAGCGACGCCCTGCCGCTGTCCGTTCCCGTCATCGTCGACTGCGGCACCGGCAACAACTGGCTGGAGGCGCATTAATCTGAAGTAATTATCATGAAACTATTATTGCTCATCCTGTTCGCGGCGCTGGCGCTGTTTTTTTATTACCGGATATTAAAAGCTCCGCCGGCGACACCGGCTTCGGCAATCCGCGTGGCGTGTGTCGGCGACAGCATCACGTACGGTGCGCGGATTTTTAATCGCGAGGCAAAGTGTTATCCAACACAGCTCGGCGTATTGCTCGGAACCAATTATTCCGTACAGAATTTCGGCGTGAACGGCGCGACGCTTCTGAAGCACGGCGATATTCCGTACTGGCAGACGCGCGCTTTCAAGGCGGCGCTGGATTTCATGCCGGACGCGGCGGTGATCAATCTCGGCGCCAACGATGCCGCGGTCTACAACTGGATTTATAAATACGAGTTCGTGACCGACTATGTGGAACTGATCCGGGGCTTTCAGTCGAGCGGATGTAAAACCGTCTGGATTTGCTATCCGGCACCGACCTATCCCGGCCCGTACGATTTCACCGATCCAATTGTTGTGAATGAAATCATTCCAATGGTCGACGAAATCGCACGGCAGACCGGCGCCAGGATTATTGATCTGTACCGTCCGCTGAGCGGCAAGGCCGAGCTTTTCCCTGACACCGTTCACCCGAACGCCGAAGGCGCTCGACTAATGGCTGAGGCGGTCTTCGCCGCCATAACGGCAAAGGCTGATTAAGTATTTTATTTCTTCGCCTGAATCATTAGGCTCAGCGGCCTGATGAAAAAAAGACCGCTCATTCTCGAAGAACTCATTATCTGGCTGCGCGGCCGGTTCACGCTGACCGACGAAGAAAAAACCTGGATTTTACTCGTCCTCGTCATCTGCTGGTTCGGTCTGGCCGGACGTTACTTCTACCTGAAGAATCAATCGCCGAATACGGCGGAGATAGTGATAAAGGATAAGTGATGAACGATAAGCCGGGAGATTTGAACGTCAAAAGTCGAAAATAGTTAATCGCCTATCACTTATAATTTATCGTACATTCCGCCCCATGATTTCAGCAGTAATTTTTGATTTTGACGGCATCATCGTAGATTCCGAGAAGCTTCATTGGGCGGCATTCGACCGGGTGGCGCGCCCGCTCGGAAAGATTATTTCCTGGCCGGAATACGTCGATGCGTTCATCGGCTTCGACGACCGCGATGCGTTCCGCCATGCGTTCCCCGGTCTGGAGAAAAACGAACTGGCCGAACTGATGAAGAAAAAAGCCGCCGCGTTCCAGGATCTGCTTGAAAGCGACGGCGCCGCCGCCCTGCCCGGTTCGGTGGATTTGATCAACCGCCTGTCAGGAAATATTCCGCTGGCGATTTGCTCCGGCGCGCTCCGGCAGGACATTCTGCCGGTCCTGAAGAAACTCGGCATCGAAAAGGCATTCGATACCATCGTCACGGCCGACGATACACACATCAGTAAACCAGATCCTGCACCGTACAAACTGGCGGCAAAAACCCTCGGCGTGATCAGCGGACTGGCGATCGAAGATACGCCCGCCGGAATCTCATCGGCTAAAGGCGCCGGATTAAAAGTGCTCGCGGTCACCAACAGTTATGCCTCGGAATTTCTCACGCAGGCGGACGCCGTTGTCGCTTCGCTTGAAGGCCTCACGCTCGAAAAACTGAATGCACTTTTGTAGGCGCTACTTTTCCGGATACCAGACTTTGACTTTCCTGGTCTGCGCGCCCCATTTTTCGGCGGAGCGATGCTGCCAGAAATAAAGGTCGAGGTGCTCGCCCTTGACGCCGCTGATGTCTTCAGCGCGCCCCCAGCCGTAGCCGGGAATATAAAATTTCGTTCCCGGTGGAAAAATTTTTGGATCAACGGCGACGATGCCGGGACGCGCCGAGCGCCCGCCGGAAGTTTGCCCGATGACCTTCTGCTTCCCTGTCTGTGAAACCGGCAGTCCGATCCAGTTGAATCTCCAGCCGCTGCATTCCGGACAGGCGCAGTAGCCGGTGGTTTTGACGATAACGACCGCATCGGCGCGGCGCAGCGGCGGCGCAACAAAATGGCATTGCGTAAAAACAAGCAGTGCGACAAGGCCCGACATCCAATAAATGGTCCGCCGTTTCATGCGGGTACTCTAATCAGAAACGCCCGCCACAAAAAGCATTTCTTCAAGGTAGGGACCGCTCGCCGAGCGGTCCGCGGACGGCCCGGCGGTCCGTCCCTGCCTAAACAAAAAAAGCCGCCCCGTTTCCGAGGCGGCTTTCGTTTCCGGAATCCGGAATGTTATTTTGCCTTCGAGGCGTACTCTTTGATGAGTGCCGCGCCGATGACGTCGCGCTGAATCTGGTTGGTGCCTTCGTAGATCTGGAGGATCTTGGCGTCGCGCATCATCTTTTCAGCCGGATATTCCTTCATGAAACCGTAGCCGCCGAGAACCTGAAGGGCATCGGTGGTGACGGACATGGCGACATCGCCGGCATAGCATTTGCACATGGCGGAGATTTTGGAGACATCCTTTGTGCCGGCATCAATGGTGTTGCAGGCAACGTAGGTGATGGCGCGGGCCGTTTCAACTTTCATGGCCATGTCAGCGAGCATCCACTGCAAGCCCTGATTGGCGATGATCGGCTTGCCGAACTGGTGACGGACGCGGGCGTAGTCAACAGCCATATCGAGCGCACCCTGAGCCAGACCGACGCCTTGTGCGGCGATGCCGGGACGGGAAATGTCGAACGTCTTCATGGCGAGCAGGAAGCCCATGCCTTCTTTGGCGATGAGGTTTTCCGCCGGAACTTCGCAGTCCTGGAAGATCAGCTCGCGGGTGGCGGAAGCACGGATACCGAGTTTGTCTTCTTTTTTGCCGAAGCTGAAACCGGGCATACCCTTTTCAACAATAAAGCAGGAAACGCCGCGGGCGCCTTTGGCTTTATTGGTGACGGCCAAAATGGTGTAGGTGTCGGCTTCGCCGCCGTTGGTGATCCACTGCTTGGTGCCGTTGAGGATGTATTTGTCACCCTTCTTGACGGCGGTGGTGGCGATGCCGCCTGCGTCGGAGCCAGCGTTCGGTTCAGTCAAACCGAAGGCAGCCCATTTTTCGCCGCTGGCGAGCGGTGAAAGATATTTTTTCTTCTGCTCTTCGGAACCGCCGATGATGATCGGGTCGGCACCAAGGGCGTTGGCGGCGTAGGAAACGGAAACGCCGATGCAATATTTGCTGAGGGTTTCGACAGCGACGCAGAACCCGAGGTGGCCGACGCCCATTCCGCCGTAAGCCTCGTCGATGTAGAGGCCCATCATATCCATCTGCGCCAGCTCTTTGAGCAGGGCGGAAGGGAAGATGCCTTTTTCATCGAGCTCGGCGCGTACCGGCACGATGCGTTCTTTACCGAATTCGTCGAGCATGGCCCGGATTTCGATCTGTTCTTCGGTCAGTCCATAATTGATTTCCGACATGATGTTCTCCTTAGTTAATCCCTATTCCATACTACCTAAAAAGCGTTCGGCTTCCAGCGCCGCCATACAACCCGAACCGGCAGCAGTGATCGCCTGCCGGTAGACCGAGTCCTGCACATCGCCCGCCGCAAATACGCCGTCGATGTTAGTGCGGGTGTTTTTGGTGATCAGATACCCGGCGTGATCCACATCGAGCTGTCCGGCAAATGGCTTGGTGTTCGGCTTGTGGCCGATGGCAACAAACAGCCCGTTCACCGCCAGATCGGAAATCGTGCCGGTTTTGACATTGCGGATTTTCAGGCCGGTCACTTCGTTTTTGGCAACATCCAGCACTTCTTCGACCGCCGAGTCCCAAAGCACTTCAACCTTCGGATGAGCCAGCAGACGATCCACCATGATTTTGGAGGCGCGGAACTGGTCGCGGCGGTGAATGACGGTGACTTTCGAGGCGAAGCGCGTCAGAAAAAGAGCCTCTTCCAGGGCCGTGTCGCCGCCGCCGACTACGGCGACCGGTACATCGCGGTAGAACGCACCGTCGCAGGTGGCGCAGCCGGAAACACCGCGCCCGATCAGCTTCTGTTCGGACTCGATGCCGAGATACTGCGCGCTCGCCCCAGTGGCAATGATAATGGTTTTCGCTTCAATCTTTTCGCCGTCGCTCAGCGTAATGCTACGCGGACGGCAGGTCAGGCAGGCAGACACCACTTCGCCGGATTTAAACCGCGCACCGAAACGTTCGGCCTGTTTGCGGGTGAGATCCATCAGCTCCGAACCGGAAATCCCTTCCGGGAACCCCGGATAGTTTTCAACCTCGGTCGTCGTCGTGAGCTGACCGCCGGGCTGAAAGCCTTCGATCACCAGCGGATTGAGGTTGGCGCGCGCCGTATAAACAGCGGCGGTTAAACCGGCCGGCCCCGTTCCGATGATGACGACATTTTCCAAAGACTGGAACCTTCCTAGCTGCGCAGCGCGTTAATCTGCCTGGTGAATTCCGGTACGATCTGGTGCAGGTCGCCGACCAGACCGAAGTCGGCGACGTCGAAGATCGGCGCGGCGGAATCCTTATTGATCGCTATGATCAAATCGGCGCTCTGCATACCGGCCAGATGCTGAATCGCGCCGGAAATACCGCAGGCGATGTAAATCAGCGGGCAAACGGTTTTGCCGGTCTGGCCAACCTGATGATGATGCGAAATCCAGCCGGCATCCACCGTGGCACGTGAGGCGCCGACCGCGCCGCCGAGGGCTCCAGCCAGACCTTCGATTACCTTAAAGTTTTCAGGCGAGCCGACGCCGCGTCCGCCGGAAACAATGTATTCGGCGGCTTTGAGGTCAACCGTGTTGACTTCTTCGACTACGCTTTCGACCCGTTTCATGCGCTCTTTGACGCCGGAAAGATCGATTTTCACATCAACCACTTCGCCGGTTTCGTGCTCGCTGACGCGCTCTTTTTTGAAGACGTTGGAGCGGACGGTGGACATCTGCGGACGGTGGTCGGGGCAGATGATGGTGGCCATGATATTGCCGCCGAACGCCGGGCGCGTCTGGAGCAGAATGCCACGCTCGGTATCGAAGTCGAGTTCGGTACAGTCGGCGGTAAGACCCGCCCAGCCCATGACGGCGACGGTCGGTGCGAGGCTGCGGCCGATGGTGCTGGCACCGTAGAGAACGATCTCCGGATTCTGCGCCTTGATCAGATCGGCCATAACTTTGGAGCAATAGTCGTTCTGGTAAGTGTCCAGCCGGGGATCTTCGATGTTATAGATTTTCTTCGCGCCGTAGTTGAACAGCTCCTGGTGCATCGGCTTGCCGTTGGCGGAAGCCAGTACCGCGCAAAGGGTGAACCCGGATTTGGCCGCCAGCTTGCGCCCTTCGGAGAGAAGCTCAAATACCACGCCGGCCAGCTTGCCGTTTTCCTGTTCCGCGTAAACCCAGATTTCTTTTTTGGTGCTCATAGGACTTTCTTCTCCCGCAGTTTGAAAATGAGTTCTTTAACCATGTCCGCCGGCTCGCCGGAGAGAATCTCCTTGTTGAGTTTCACCGGTGGCGCGAAAACCTTGTTCACTTTGGTCGGCGAACCGGCCAGACCGATTTTGCTTTCGTCGGGCTGAAGCTGTTCAACGCCCCAGACCGGAATCTCGGCCTTTTTGGCGGCCATTTTCTTCTTCAGCGAAGGCATGCGCAGCGAATTGGCTTCTTTAACCACGGTCAGCGCGGCCGGTTTTTCGACGTCCCAGACGTTGTAGCCGTGGTCGGTTACCTGATGGACGCGGAATCCGTTTCCGTTTACTTCGCAGGATTTGGCGTAGGTGATCATCGGTACGCCAAAAAAGTGCGCCACGCCCGGGCCGACCTGCGCGGTATCGCCGTCGATCGCCTGTTTGCCGAAAAGAATCAGATCAACCGGCTCAGTCAGCTTCTTGAGGGCCAGCGTGATCGTATAGGAAGTGGCCCACGTATCGGCGCCGCCGAATTTGCGGTCGGAAATCAGAATCGCGTCGTCCGCGCCGTGCGAAAGCGCGGTACGGAGCGCTTCTTCGGCCTGCGGCGGACCCATGGAAATGACGGTAATCTTTCCGCCATGCTTATCCTTGAGTTGCAACGCCATTTCCAGCGCGTTTTCGTCAAAGGGATTAATGATGCTCGGTACTCCGGCGCGGTTGAGACGGTTCGTCTCGCGGTCAATCGTGACCTTATCCGAGTCCGGCACCTGTTTAATACAAACCACAATATGCATAGCCATTCCTTTCCGTGGGAAAAATAGGCATCGGTTATAAGGATAGAGCCCCGCCACCTCAAGCCGAAACACCCGATTTATCGGTTGCCGCTTTTCGGCGAATGCTTTATTTTGATTCCAGTAGAACCGCAGGAAAAATCCTGCTAACCCGAAAAGAACCGCACCATGAAAAAAACTCTGTTTTTTACCACTCTCGTCGCCGCAACCGCTTTACTGTCCGGGTGCTCAACCACGAAACCCGCCGGCGCCCCCGCGCCAGAGCCGGCGCCCGCACCGGCGGCAGTGACGGAACAAATGCCCGCTCCAGCTGTTCTGTCATCCCTTCCGGATGAAATGCAGAAACTGTCCTCCGGCATGAATGAAGCCGGGGGATTGGCTGTCGTCGGGATCGGCGAATCCAAGAGCCTTGATCTGGCGCTCAACAAAGCCAAGGTAAACGGCCGCAGAGAACTGGCAAAAATGCTGGCCACGCGATTTGATGCGCTCGAAAAAGCTTTCTCGGCGGAAACAAAAATACCGTTTGAATCTTTGTTTCTATCAGGATTCAACAGCGCCGGAAAATCGATCACCGACCAGCAGATCGCCGGCCGCGTGGCGCACACACTGAAATATGAGACCACCGGCGACACCTTCACCGCCTACGCCGTCATAGTGCTCGACCCCAAAGTCATCGCCGACCAGCTCGCCAAAGAAAAAGATCTCTATACCCGCCTCCAGCCCACCCAGGCGTTTGGAGAACTCGATAAAGAGATAAAATCGTTCGCGGCTTTCAATACCGCGCAGAAATAACTGTTTTCGTTTTAGCAGGGGTGGAGACTGAGGCGGACGATTATATCGCATCATCTGACATTCACCCGAAAAAATAACTGAGAGAAGCCTCCGCCAATGTTCAATACTTTATCTAAGCTATCCCCGACGAACGGTGTTCCCCAGTCTGTCCATTGTTGAAGATTTGTCGAGTAGCTCGCTTGATAGAACCGGCCAGGTTCCGTGGCGAGGCGTACCGTAAGAACCGGCGCTTCCGCTTTGAGCAGGGGCTGTTGCGGCGGAGTTGTATAGGGATCGTTTGTCGGCCAAGATGAAATTTGACCCGCGTCAATGATCGTTTTGAGCGTGTCTTTAACAGTGACTGCATAAGATGTAGTAGTGTCTCGTTTGTTAAAGATGACGGCTATGTTAATGCCATCCTTGCGCTGGTAAGCAATAGATTCGCTGCCGGGCAGAGACCCGCTGTGAGCCCAGTTCGCACCTTGCGCCCAAGAAAGGCCAATATTTTGGCCGTATACGATAAAATTCTGAAGGTATGTGAGGAGGGCTCGGGACGTGGTGATGATGCGGCCATTGCTGTCGCGCGCCTCCATATCAAAGGTTCCATAAGGATTCTCGACGAGCTGGTCATTACTGAAGGTTGGGTAGAACAAGTTCGTGCCTAGCTCTGAGTCATTGTAATAGGGCTCTCTTGGGTTACCGTCCACAGCGAACGTGTGCGCGAGTTCTAATTCCGAATCAGGAATGCCGATGGGTCGGGTGACGTTCTCGCGGAGGAATGTAAGGTAGTCCTTGCCGGAAACCTGTTCGATCACCAACCCGAGAAGAAGATAGCCGGTGTTTGAGTATTTGGTGGCAGTGCCGGGATCAAATTGCAAAGGTTGACCCATGATCCAGCGCACAACATTGGTACGACCAGGCGGTGAAGTGACGCCCATTTCAGCGGCAATGCGGGCTTCTTGAAAGTTAAGTTCTCCGGTAACGGTCGCATCCCAGCCGCCGGTATGCTGAAGGCAATGTTGAACGGTAATGTCCTGCAAGCGCGGGTCAGGCGCGCCAAAGGATTCATAAGGCAATATCCCCGCACCAGCAACGCCAAGGCTGAAGATGCGATTGGTTAAAGAGAGCTGCCCCTGTGAAATAAGCTTCCGAACGGCTGCTGCTGTGAACGGCTTGGTGCAGCTGGCAATACGCATGAGCGCGTCAGGGGCGAGCGGACGGGTCAGCGCTTCGTCCTGCCAGCCATAGGAACGCTGAAACACGACTGTTCCATTTCGCATCACCGCAAGCTCTCCTCCCGTGATGTTGTTTGACTCCATCAAATCCTGCATTACAGTGTCGAATATGGACAGTTCGGGCACAGGAATACCGACGGCAGGAGGGCGAACAGCATAGGCGTGCGACAAAAATACAATCTCGTAAACCAACACTACCAACAGACCTTTAAATTTCATGCGCCCCTTTTTTTCGGGCACGATACGAAGTCTAAGAAGGAATGAAAAGAAAAAGGAGATCAAATGTCCGGATCTAAAAAGCGGTTCTGAAAAGTAAAATAAAAAACCTCCTGATCAAGTATTTTTTAACCTTCAGCATCCTCCGCAGTCGCGGCAAAGCGCGGCGGGGGAACGATCGTAGGTTGCTTCACCTGCTTTTGAGAAGAAACAGCCAGGAATCTGTCCTTTGGCGCGATGATAGGTCACGCATTCACAGCAGAGTCCTTTTTTTGCGCAACTGTAGGTGCAACTGCACGCTGCCAGATTCTTTTCTTTATTCGGACAAGTCATGATTTTTCCCCTGCAAAATATAAATCATTCAGCGTTTATCGTTCTCTCTACTTGCCGAGAATTTCTTCCAGATTTTCGACCAGCGTCATGATCTGTTCGTTCGTACCAACCGTAATGCGCAGGAAATCGCGGGTGCGGTCGCCGTCGAACCAGCGGACAAAAACATTGCGCTTGCGGAGTTCTTCGAAAATTTTCTGCGCGCCGGGCTTCGGCGGCTTGGCCCAGACGAAATTGGCTTCGGAGGGATAAACCTTGAATCCCAGCGTCTTCAGTTCGTCGGTTAAGAGTCCGCGTGTTCCTTTGACAGCCGCCGTGATGGCTTCCATCGTTCCGTCGTCGAGCAGCGCGACGCGCGCCAGTTCCTGGGTCAGCCGGCTGACGTTGTAGGAATCTTTGATTTTGTGCAGCGCATCGATCAGCGGTTTTGCGCCGATGCAGTAGCCGAAACGGATGCCGGCCAGCGCGTAGGATTTGGAAAGCGTCCGCGCCACGATCACGTTGTCGTATTTCGTCGCGAACTCCATACAGCTTTCGCGGGCGAAGTCCACGTAGGCTTCGTCGATCACCACCACGCCGGGAAAACTTTTGATAAACGCCTCAACTTTAGCCTTCGGGAACAGCATTCCGGTCGGCGCGTTGGGGTTAGTCAAAAAGAAAACCGACGCTTTGTAGCCCTTGGGCATCTGCCATTCAAATTCTGCGTCCAGAGCCACCGGCTTCACGGCGATTTCTTCAATTTGCGCCAGCACCGGATAAAGCGAATAGGACGGATCGAAATAGCCTACTGAGCCGTCGCGCTCGCAGAACGCGCGGATGCAGAGCGCCAGAATTTCGTCCGAACCGTTACCGGCGAAAATGTTGCCGATGCCGACTTCGTGCTTCTCGGCAATCACCTTGCGGACTTCCGTGCAGAGCGGATCGGGATATTTCGCCAGCTCGGCGATATCGATCTCGTTCAGCATATCGCGCACCTCCGGCGTGCAGAGCCACGGATTTTCATTCGTGTTCAGCTTAATAATGCCCTCGCCCTTCGGCTGCTCCCCCGGAACATAACCGCTCATCGCCTCTACAGATTTTCGAATCAGATTTTTCATATTTATTTTTCAAGTCGAATGGTGGCGGAGCGGGCGTGGGCGTCGAGCGTTTCGACGCGGCCGAACGCTTCAACCACAGAAACTGTTTCTTTCAGGTCTTCTTTGGTGAAATGGATCAGACTGACGCGGCGGCGGAAATCTTCGACGGTCAGACCGGAGAAAAAGGCGGCGGTTCCGCCGGTCGGCAGAACATGGCTCGGGCCGGCGGCAAAGTCGCCGACGGCTTCCGGCGTCCACGGTCCGATAAAGATCGCACCGGCGCGGTAGATTTTCGCCGCGACGCGCTCCGCATTTTTGACGATCACTTCCATGTGTTCCGGTGCGAAACGATTGCAAAGATCGATGCCTTTTTCGATGGCATCCACGACGATCAGGAGGCAGCCGTGAGCCAGTACTTCGGCTACCGGTTTCTGGCGGGTCAGTTTCGCGGACTGCGCGTCGAGTTCGGCGCGAACAGCTTTCGCGAGTTTTTCAGAAGTGGTCACCAGCAACGCTTTTTCGGACCCGGTACCGTGTTCGGCCTGCGAAAGCAGGTCGGCGGCGACGTGCGCAGGATTGGCGGAGTCGTCGGCCAGTACGGCGATTTCGCTCGGGCCGGCGACCATATCCAGGGCGACTTCGCCGTAAACCAGCCGTTTGGCGGCGGTAACGTATGGTCCGCCGGGGCCGACGATTTTCTGAACCTTTTTGATCGTCTTGGTGCCATACGCCATCGCGCCGACGGCTTGAATGCCGCCGACTTTATAAATTTCGGTCGCACCGGCGAGGTCGAGCGCAAAAAGAATATATGGATTCACCGAACCGTCCGCCGTGGCCGGCGTGCAGGCAATCCGCTCCGGAACGCCGGCGACTTCGGCCAGCGTGAGTGTCATCAGCGCAGTCGAAGCCAGCGGCGCGGTGCCGCCGGGGATATAGGCACCGACGCGGTCGAGCGCGACAAATTTTTCGCCCAGCCATCCGCCCTGCGGCGCAGGCATCCGCCAGTCTTCGCGCAGTCCGGCGATGGCGAATTCTGCAATTCGTTTATGCGCTTCTTTGGCCGCTTTCTTGAAACCGGCATCCACCGTTTTCTTGGCGGCGGCGATTTCCGCTTTGGTAACACACATCGTGGCGAGTGTAACCGGCGAGCGGTCAAACTGCCGGGCATATTTGATGACGGCGCTGTCGCCATTCTTTTTGATGTCGGCTAAAACGCCGGCGGCGATTTTGTCGGCACCCTTCTCGACCGGAGGGCGGAGCAGAAAATCTTCGATCTTCGCCGAGCGGCCTTTGGCGCTGTATTTCAGAATCGGTGCGTCAGTTTTTTTCATAAGGCAGTCAGGCGTACTGTTTGAAGTATTGAATGGTTTGCTTGAGGCCTTCTTCCAGCGGTATTTTCGGTTCCCAGCCCAGCATGGCTTTCGCCTGTGTGATGTCAGGCTGGCGCTGTTTCGGATCATCGGAAGGCAGCGGTTTAAAGATCAGTTCGGATTTGGAACCGGTCAGCTTGATCACCGCTTCGGCCAGTTCGAGCATGGTGAACTCGCCGGGATTGCCGAGGTTGACCGGACCAGTGATTTCGTCGGCCGAATCCATCAGCTTCAGAAAACCGGCGATGAGATCGCTGACGTAGCAGAACGAGCGGGTCTGCTGTCCGGTGCCGTAAATGGTGATCGGCTCGCCGCGCAGCGCCTGCATGATGAAGTTGCTGACGACACGGCCGTCGTTGGGGTGCATGTTGGGACCGTAGGTGTTGAAAATGCGGGCGACTTTAATTTTGACGTGGTTCTGCCGGTAGTAGTCGAAGAAAAGGGTTTCGGCGCAGCGCTTGCCTTCATCATAGCAGGAGCGCGTTCCAATCGGATTGACGCGGCCCCAGTAGCTTTCCGGCTGCGGGTGGACTTCCGGATCTCCGTAGACTTCGCTGGTGGAGGCCTGAAAGATTTTCGCGCCGACCCGCTTGGCGAGGCCGAGCATATTGATCGCGCCGATCACGCTGGTTTTGGTGGTCTGCACCGGATCGTGCTGGTAGTGCGGCGGCGAAGCCGGACAGGCGAGGTTATAGATTTCATCCACTTCGACGAACAGCGGAAAGGTGACGTCATGCCGCAGGATTTCAAAGCGGGGATTATCCATCAAATGCGCCACGTTGCCGCGGCGGCCGGTAAAAAAATTATCCGCACAAACGACATCGCAGTCGCGTTTGAGCAGCGCTTCGCACAGATGGGAGCCGAGAAATCCGGCGCCGCCGGTGACCAGAACCCGTTTATTGAAGTGGTATTTTTTCATAGTTTGCTTATCCTCGCCTCTCAAAAACGGTGTGATGCTATCTTCCCGACCTATGGAAACCAAACAAAAACTGATTCTCGCCAGTACGTCGCCGCGCCGCGCCGAACTGTTGAAAAGCGCTGGCCTCGATTTTGCGGTTTTGCGCCCGGATGCCGACGAAAAACTGAGCGCCGGTGAAATGCCGGTGGAATACGCCGTCCGCACGGCGCGCGAAAAAGCAGAAAGCGTAAAAGCCCGGCTGGATACCATCATTCTCGGCGCGGATACCGTGGTGGCAATTGAAGGCCATATTCTCGGCAAACCCGCCGATGCGGATGATGCCAAAGCGATGCTCCGCCTGCTTTCCGGGAAAATGCATGAAGTAATAACCGGCGTCTGCCTCCGTTCGGCGGAAAAAACAGTCTGTTTCCATACCGCCACCGCCGTGCTGTTCCGCGATCTTTCAGAAGCGGAAATCGCGGCTTACGTCGCCACCGGCGATCCGCTCGACAAAGCGGGGGCCTACGCCATTCAAAACGGCGCGGCCAGTATGGTGCGCCGCATCGACGGTTCCTATTCCAACGTCGTCGGTCTGCCGCTCTGCGAGGTAATCGAAGCTTTGGAGAACTTCTGATGGATGCTGGCCTTTATATTGTAGGAACCCCGATCGGCCACCTCGGCGATATGACGGCGCGCGGGATCGAGACCCTCAAGGAAGCCTCGCTGGTCATCGCCGAGGACACGCGAACTACGCGTAATCTGCTCAATCATTTTGAAATCAAAACGCACTGCATAAGCTGTCATAAATTCAACGAGGTGCAGCGATGCGACGAAATCATTGAGCGTATCCGGCGCGGCGAAGCCGTGGCCATGGTGACCGATTCGGGCATGCCCTGTATTTCCGACCCCGGGGCGCGGGTCGTGGAAGCCTGCCGTGCGGCCGGCGTTATGATTACATCCGCGCCGGGGCCGACCGCCGTCACGACAGCGCTGGCACTGAGCGGGTTCGGCGGACACGGCTTTCTTTTTGCTGGGTTTCTACCGCGCAAGAGTGGCGCGCGGCGGCGGACGCTGGAACAGTGCGCCGCGCTACCGGTTCCGGCCATTTTCTACGAGTCACCTTACCGGCTATTGAAACTACTCGAAGAAATCGAAGCCGTCATGGGTGCGGAACGGCGGGTTTTTGTAGCGCGCGAACTGACAAAAAAATTTGAAGAGCTGCTCAGCGGAACCCCGGCGGAAATCCGGCAGCGGTTCGGCGAACGCACCGTTAAAGGCGAATGCGTCGTGATTATCGGCCCAGGTGAATAATGTTTTCGCTTATTATCATTTGCACTGCCCTATAGTGCCGACTAGAATTTCTGCCATCTTGAAGTAAGGAACCTCTTTTTATGCTTGGAACAGAACAAGGCAATGACGATTTACAGGCCGCTATCGACGGCTCCAAGGTTTTCATTCGTATTATCGGGCGCGGCTCCTTCAAAGTGAGCACCACGCTGAAGCAGTTTATCGCTCAGGTCACCTCTCAGCAGCCGGTTTCCACCGTGGTGCTGGATCTAACCGCCTGCATCGGTATGGACAGCACCTTCATGGGAGTACTCGCCGGACTTTCCGGCCGACTGAAACAAAGCGGACAGGCGCTGGAACTGATTAACCTTTCAGAAAAAAACGCCGGACTGCTGGCAACCCTCGGCGTGGACCAGGTGATCGCCCACTACAGCCATAGCCACGGTCATGAACTGCCAGATCAAACCGCCACGTCACTCTCCACCGCAGGCGTCACTAAAAAAGAACTGGCGGAAACCGCCCTTCAGGCGCATCAGAATCTGGTAGAACTCAGCGAAGAAAACCGTCCCCGTTTCAAACGCGTCATCGAGTATCTTCAGGCGGATGTGGATCGGCTGAACTGACTTTTATGGCTATGCCTCTACTAACATGGATTGATAAAGATCTGATCCTCTGCCTTGAGGCCGTCACGGTGTTTCTTGTTTTCCGGCTGCTCCAGAACAGCAAAATACTGCGCCGCAAGAACGCTTCGCTCCGGCAGGAACGTGAAGTGATTTTTGATTTCATCCATAACATCGGCGAAGTATTCGCCGATGCGGAAGAGATCAAAGCGGATGCGCTTCTCAAACGGATTTTGTTCTTCGCCACCAAAACCGGTAAAGCTGCCTCAGGGGCCATCTATCTTTATAACACCGACCGCTCCCAGCTTTTCGCCCACGCCATTTCCGGCATTTTTTCACCGCTCTATGATGCCGATCTGGTACATAGCGAACACCTCCTCGCCAAATCACAATACCTCGAAACGCTGGTAAAAACCCGCCCTGTCGCCGCAGGTGAAGGCCTCGTCGGTTCTGCTGCCGTTGTCGGCAGCGGCATTATTATTGAAGATGCGGAAATCGACGCCCGTGTTCCGGCCTATACAAACGCCTTTCTAAAAATCCACTCTCTCCTGATCGTGCCTATGCGATTCGGCAACGAAGTGCTTGGCGTCATTGTGCTCGCCAACCGCACCGACGGACTGTCCTTCACGCCGGGAGACCTCAATCTGATTCAGGCGATGGCCGATCAGGCTTCAGTGCCGGTCCACTATACCGGGCTCAAAGCCGCGCTTGAACAAAAACGGCAGCTGGATCGCGATATGCAGGCCGCACAGCAGATTCAGGAGTCCCTGCTCCCGCAGCACCTGCCGGTACTCGAAGGGGTGAAGCTCTCCGCTTACAATGTGCCCGCCCTCAACGTCGGCGGTGACTATTATGATTTTATCCAGATCGACGATGACCATCTCGGCATCGCCATCGCCGACGTCGCGGGCAAGGGTATCGGCGGAGCCATGATGATGGCCGTCTGCCAGGGCGTTCTCCGTGCCCGCGCTGCTCAGGAACAAAGTCCGGCGCGCATGCTCTCCGAACTCAACCGCGTTCTTAGCGCCAACCTCGCCGAAGATATGTTCATCACGATGCTTTACATGATCCTCAATACCCGCACCCGCGAACTCACTTTTGCCCGCGCCGGGCACGAACGCCCGCTACTTAAACGCGTCAATGAAAGTAGCTCCGCAGCAATCGATGCGGCAGGCATCGCCATCGGGCTGGCCGATACAGCGATTTTTGACAGCGCCATTAAAGATGTCTCCGTTCAGCTGGCCGCCGGTGACGTCGTTGTTGTCTATACCGACGGCATCACCGATGCGCTCAATGATAAGAACGAGGATTGGGGCACCACCCGCCTCCAGCAAACCATTGATACCGAATCGACCACTGACGCAGATGTACTCGCCAAAACTATCCGCGACCGGATCGCCCGGCACGTCGGCGCGCAACAACAGTATGACGACATGACCCTGATCGCGCTCAAAGTTCACTGACCCCTCCGGCATTGACTAACCGGCGTAAATGCGTATTTTTCCAACCCTCGGAGCCTGTTTTCCCGTGCTCTAAAAAGGAATCTGAATCATGAGTAAAAAAGACAAAAAAGAATCGGCACCCGAACAGCCGGAAGCGGTTGTTGAACAGGCCGTCACACCAGTCGTTGCAGAAGAAGAGCCGCTACGGGATCAACTGCTGCGCCTGCGGGCCGATTTCGACAATTTCCGCAAACGCACCCAGCGCGAACGCAGCGAGCTTTTCCTGATGGCCAACGAAACACTTTTTCTCGAAATGCTGCCGATCATTGACCATTTCGAAATGGGCTTCAAAAGCGCGGAAGATCATAAAACCGACTGCTCCGTCACCGAAGGCTTCCGGATGGTCTACAACCAGCTGCTGGATGTGCTGAAAAAATTCAACGTTACAGCCATTGATGCCGTCGGCGAAACCTTCGATCCGCACCGTCATGAGTCGCTTCTTCATATGCCGTCAGACAAGCCGGCCGGAACCGTCATCGAACAGGTTCGCCGCGGTTACATGCTCGGCGAAAAACTGCTGCGCGCCTCGCAGGTCATCGTATCCAGCGGCCCACAGGAAAATGCAACACAGGAATGATGGATTACTGGATCGATGAAAAGGAACCATCAACCCATTCGGACGTCCACTAATCCAACAATCCCCTGCTCCATTAATCCAAATCTTTGAGAGGAATCTGAATAATGCCCGCCCAAAAAAGAGATTATTACGAAGTACTCGGTGTCGCCAAAGGCGCGTCCGCCGAGGAGATCAAGAAGGCCTACCGCAAGATGGCCATCCAGTATCACCCCGACAAAAACCCCGGCGACAAAGCGTCCGAGGAAAAATTTAAAGAAGTTTCCGAAGCCTACGAAGTGCTGAGTGACGACGGGAAACGCCAGCAGTACGACCAGTTCGGTCACGCCGCCTTCGGCGCGGGACGCGGCGGCGGTGGTGGCGGCGGAAGTTATGGCGGATTCGGCGGCGGCGGAATCGACCTCGAAGAAGCCCTGCGCACCTTCATGGGTGCGGCGGGCGGTGGTGGAAGTATTTTCGAAAACTTCTTCGGTGGCGGCGGACGTTCACAAAATCCCAATGCGCCGCAAGAAGGTGCCGATCTGCGCTTCGACCTCGAAATTGATTTCGAGGAAGCCGTGCTCGGCTCCTCGCGTGAAATTCGCATCAACGTCAACGAAACCTGCGACCGCTGCAAAGGCAGCGGCGCGGAACCGGGCTCGGGACGAAAAACCTGCTCGACCTGCCGCGGTCAGGGTCAAGTGGTCAGCGGCGGCGGCTTTATTCAGTTTCGCCAGACCTGCCCGACCTGCCGCGGCGCCGGCCAGGTGATCGAAAAACCCTGCACCGCCTGCCGCGGACAAGGACTCGTTCGTAATAAGCGCACCATCGATGTAAAAATTCCCGGCGGTGTCGAAACCGGCTCGCGCTTGCGCATTACCGGTAAAGGCGAAGGCGGACTGCGCGGCGGTCCGGCGGGCGACCTTTATATTGTTCTGCACGTTCGTGAACATGAGTTTTTCAAACGCAACGACCTCGACATCGTATGCGAAGTTCCGGTGCCGTTCTATATCGCCGCGCTCGGCGGCGAAGTGCATGTGCCGACCATCCACGGCGGCGCGGAGCTGAAAATTCCGGCTGGCACCGAGAACGGCAAAGTGTTCCGGATGAAAGGCAAAGGCATCACCAGTCCGCGTTACGGCACCGGCGACCAGCACGTCGTCGTGCAAATCGAAATTCCGCAGGGGCTCGGCGGCAAGGAAAAGAAAAAACTGGAAGAAGCCGTCGCTCTGCTCGGCGAAAAGCATTTCCCGCTGACACAGAAGATGCGCAAAGCGGCGGAAAAATTCTACGAACACAAACAGGCGCTGGAAAAAGGCAAATAACAGAAAGAGGATGAGTGGATTAAGGGATCATTGGATTGTTGAAGGGGTCCTTTTCCAATCATCCAGCAATCCTCCCCTCCAATAATCCATGCGGTTTTTCTATGAGAATTAACTCCTTCACCTCACCGGGAACGTTGAGCACTGACATGGTCGTGCTTTCGCCCGAAGAGTCGCACCACCTCGCGCGGGTGCTCCGTGTCGAGGCTGGTCAGGAGCTGACACTTTTTGACGGACAAGGAACACGCGCCGAAGGCGTCGTCGATACCGTTACCAAAAAAGAAGTGACCGTCCGGATCACCGCCCGCGAAACCGTTCCTCCGCCCGCCGTTGAAATCACGCTGATTCAAGCCGTCTGCAAACCCGACCGCTTTGAACTGATCCTGCAAAAAGCCACGGAACTGGGAATCCGCAGGATTCAGCCGGTCATTACACAAAACGCCAGCCTGCCCGCCGGCAAAATCGAAAAGATGGCGGAGCGCGGCGAAGCGATCATCCGCAATGCGGCGCAGCAGTGCGGCACCGTCTGGCTGCCGGAATTTCTTCCGTTACAAAAATTCAGCGCCGTAGCGGTGAAAGCCGATGCCGTTTTTATTGGCTCGCTTCATCCGAATGCCAAACCGTTCCGAGAGGTTTTTCACCCGAGCGCAGCGAGAGAGGCCCCGTTATCGCGGGGCAACGACCAAAGGGAGTGGCAATCGCTCCACAAATCCAAAATCAAAACCGCCGCGTTGCTGATCGGACCGGAAGGTGACTTCACGGAAGAAGAAGTAAACGCCGCCGTCGCGGTGGGGGCCATTCCCGTAACTTTCGGCAACCAAATCTTGCGAACCGAAACCGCCGCCATTTTCGGGTTGAGCGTGCTGGCTTATGAGCTATTCTAGCCCGCACATGAGCACCAAAATTATTGCACTTGCGAATCAAAAGGGCGGCGTCGGTAAAACAACGACGGCCGTCAATCTGGCCGCCTGTCTGGCCGAACGCCGGAAAAACATACTGCTGATCGACCTCGATCCGCAGGCCAACGCCACCAGCAGTGTCGGCCTGGAAAAAGAGGACGGCGCGAGCATTTATTCCGCGCTGCTCGGCGAAGCGGATGCCCGCACGCTCATTAAGCCGACGATTACCAAGCGGCTGCATGTGATTCCGTCGGAACTCGATCTGGCCGGTTGCGAGGTGGCCATCGCCCGTCAGGACAACTATCTGCACTGCCTTAAAAATGCCCTGCGCCCGATTGTGGAGCAGGACGAGTATGACTTTATCCTGCTCGACTGCCCGCCGTCGCTCGGCATTCTTTTCATGAACGCACTCTACGCCGCCGATTCCATCGTGATTCCGATTCAGGCGGAATATCTGGCGCTCGAAGGGTTGAGCGTCATGCTGCGTATCATTGAGCAGGTGCGCGCCGCCGGTAATCCGAACCTGCAAATCGAAGGCATTGTACTGACGATGTACGATCCGCGCACCAATCTGGCTCAGCAGGTGGCCGCTGAGGTTCACAAACATTTCGGCGACCGGCTTTTCAAAACCTTTATTCCGCGCAACATACGGTTAAGCGAAGCTCCCAGTCACGGCCAGCCGATCATTGAGTACGATACGGCATCAAAAGGCGCCAATGCCTACCGGTTGCTGGCGAGAGAGTTTATCGGGCGGCAAAGCGCCGGAAGCGTACCGGCGCCGGCGGCTTCATCCATTTATTCCGTGCCGGATGAGTCTGCCGAACCGTTCGAACCTGCCGCAGAAAATAACTTGGCAGACACTTCCGAAGACACTACCGTGTGAAACCTTTTTTGCGGAGGGGTGTCAGAGTGGTTTAATGAGCACGCTTGGAAAGCGTGTGTACCCTTAAAAGGTACCGGGGGTTCGAATCCCCCCTCCTCCGCCAGCTATCCCTTCTTATTTCTTCCCCTTAAACAGAAGCCAGAGCCGGAAGCGTATTCGCTGCCACAGCGACGGTTTCTGTAGGCGCGGTTGCGCGGAAGGCGCTTTCATATAATCCCGGTCGTAAATTCCCATGCCGAAAGGATTCCAGTCCGGGTTCGTTTCGGCAAGAAAATCCTTGGCCGGGCGGCATCACGGCAAAAGAGGCGACAAAAACCAGCGGAATTTTTTCCCATGTTTGGGAAAAGGGTGTATAACCCGTTCCAATGTTTGGAGGTTTTCCCGGAGAACGGTTATGAGCAGTACATTCGGCACGCTTTTCAGGGTTACGACGTTCGGCGAATCGCACGGCAAGGCGGTTGGCGCGATCGTGGACGGATGCCCATCCAACCTGTCGCTGACGGAGGCGGATATCCAACCGCAACTCGACCGTCGCCGTCCGGGGCAAAGTTCACTGACAACTCCGCGCGACGAGGCGGACCGGGTGACGATTCTTTCCGGTACGGAAAACGGCATAACGCTCGGCACCCCGATCGCCCTTTCGGTGAACAACCGGGATCAGCGTCCGGGCGATTACGGCGAGATGGATGCCGTTCCGCGCCCTTCACATGCGGATTACACCTATTTGATGAAGTACGGCGTGAAAGCGTCGAGCGGCGGCGGACGAGCCAGTGCACGCGAAACGATCGGGCGGGTAGTCGCCGGTGCTATTGCAGAAAAGTGGCTGAAGACGCGTTTCGGCAATATTTCAATTGTTGCCTATGTCAGTTCGGTCGGGAAAATTACCGCACCGGAAATTGCTGCCGATAAACTGACCCGCGAACTGGTAGATACCAATCCGGTGCGCTGCCCCGATGCAGAAACTGCGCAGAAGATGATTGCTGCGATTGAAAAAGCGCGTGACGAAAAGGATTCGCTGGGCGGCACGATAATCTGCGTCTGCAGCGGTTTGCCCGGCGGATTAGGCGAACCGGTTTTCCATAAACTGGAAGCTCTGCTGGCGCAGGCGATGCTTTCCATTCCGGCCGTGAAAGGTTTTGAAATCGGCTCGGGCTTTGCCGGCACTTTGATGCGCGGTTCACAACATAACGATGCTTTTGTCCGAAAAGGCGAACGGCTTGGAACAAAAACGAACTATAGCGGCGGCGTGCAAGGCGGAATTACAAACGGCGAGCCGGTGGTTTTCCGGATTGCGATTAAACCGGTGGCGACGATCGGACAGCCGCAGCAAACGACCGGCTTGAACGGTGAGACGGTTATTCTCGAAGCCAAAGGCCGCCACGATCCGTGTGTACTGCCGCGTGCGGTTCCGATTGTAGAAGCCATGGCGGCGCTGGTTCTGGCCGACGCCGTGTTGCGACAGGAATATCGAATCTGAATGCACCGCGACTCCCGTTATAAGCCACTTTGCCGTTCATGAAAAAAATCGATACAGATATCCGGGATATTTACCGGTCGGAAGATTCAAAACCGGAACCCGATCCGGAGTGGAAAACGCAGGGGCTGATCGAAAACGAACTGCGGCGGCGGCTGATTTTCAATATAGCCGTGGGGTTGCTGACTTTCGCATTGGCTATCTTCCTCGTGGCATCAATCGCCGACAACCTCTTACCTGCATCAGAACAAACGATCTCTTTAAAAGCAAAAACGCCCCGTCTGGCCGCCTACACATTACCGGAGAATGAGCAATGGGCGCTGGAGTACCGGCAGGTTGCTTTTCAGGCTGAAGGCGGCGAGCCGGCCGGCCCGAAAAAGTTCTCCACTAAATGGGTAAAAAACACGGCCTACCATATTATTATGGGCGAGCAGGCGCTCCGGCTGAACGAGCTGTCGGCGGCGCAGGATCACTTTGATGCCGCACTGAATACGTTTCCCGAAATGACCGACATTCATCGTGAGCTGGGAACTGTTTATTTAAAGCGACAATATTTCGAAAAAGCCGTCGAACAACTGCGGAAAGCGGCGGAAGAACAGCCGTCCGTTGATGTGCTTAATAACCTGGGCGTTGCGTACATGGGAGTCAAAGACTATGTCCAGGCCGAAAGCTTCCTCCGGCAGGCTCTTCAGCAACAGCCTGACCTGGCCGGTTGTTATAAAAATCTGGCCCTGCTGTATCAGAAAACCGAACGCCTTGACGATGCGGTTGCTTCCTTTGAAAAATATTTTTCCCTTACTCCACAGGATACTGCGCTACTTCAAAGCTATGTCGACTATCTCTCCGCTTCCGGACGAACCCAGGCCGCAATTAACTTCCTGGAAGAAATTCAGGGCGCAGATCCTCTGGAACGCAATCTGTTGCTGGCAAAAACCGCCGCAATGGAGGAGAACACAGAACTCGCCATCAGCGCCTTGCGGGAAGTTGCGCGTTTTATCACCCCGAGGCAGACGATCACAGAGATGCACGCGCCGGCCTTTGAAAAAATAGCCCGGTCGGAATCTTTCGAGGCGTTTTTATACCGGCTTGAACTGGCCGCGGTGTCACTTTCCACGAATCTTGAAACAAAAGGCGTGTCCGAACATTAAAACCGTTAGATATATTTTGCTTTCCATTCATTTTTCATTACTCTACCGCGCTCGGATGATGGTGGGTGTAGCTCAGTTGGTTAGAGCGTCAGATTGTGATTCTGAATGTCGCGGGTTCGAATCCCGTCACTCACCCCAAATTCTGCCTGTGCGGAAAACATAAGGAGTCGTTCATGCATAAGAAGAAAGACGAAATCCGAGATATCTATCAGGGTCATAGTCACGATTTTGAAAAGGACTTTACCCCGCAGGTCGCACAAGAGATGCTTGAATCGCGCCAGCGTGATTTGCGACGCAGCAGAATAGCTTCACTTTTTTTCGGTTCGCTGGTGATCGTACTTTCTATAATTCTAATCGCGGTGGTCATCCGCGATTTTCTGAGCATACGCAAACCCTCCGTAAGAGTCCGTACGGTAGAAAAGCCCTATATCCCCCGCTATTCACTGCCGGTAGAGTCGCTATGGGTAATGGATTATCAGGCGGTAGCTGCACAGGCGGGGGCGGATCCGGCCCCTGGACCGAAACCGCTTTCAACGAGATGGGTGAAAAACGCCGCCTACCATATCATTATGGGACAGCAGGCTATGTCCATCAACGCAACCAATCAGGCGCTGGAACATTTCCAGAAAGTGATTGAAATCTATCCGGACATCCAGGGCCTGCACCTGGCCCTGGGAATGCTTCATCTCAAGTGCGAAAAGTACGCGCTGGCGGCACAGCACCTTGAGAAAGCTGTGCAGGAGGAAGAGGTGTTTGACGCGGTCGCCAATCTGGGTGCCGCCTACATAGGTACAGAGGAGTATGAAAAGGCTGAAAAGTATCTGAAGCGTGCGCACGAATTGCGGCCCGAAAGTCCGGTCTGCTATAAAAATCTGGCCGTGCTCTACCGCAAAATGAAACGCGACGATGACGCGATTTATAATTTTGAAAAATATATCGATCTGCAACCGGGCGATCTGGATACGACGCAAACGTACGCACTCTATCTGACCAAACTCGGCCGCTGGAAAGAAGCGGCGAATTTTCTGACCCGGTTGACAAAAGAAGTAACAGACGTCGCACCGATTTATTTTCTACTGGCACAGGTACAGGTGCAGAACGGCCAGCAGGATAAGGCGCTCGAAGCCTTGAAGCGCGGTATTCAGCTCGTGGATCCGAATCTCGCACTGGCGTGGATGGGCCGCGAAGAATTCAATGCGGTACGCGGTACGGGCGAGTTCAAGACGCTGATTGATCAGCTCGAAATCGCAAATGTGTCGCTCGAAAAAAGCCGGTAGTGCTTATAAATCCGGCGAAATACGAAGACGGCCCTCGCCGGCAGACCAAACAGATTGCTCTTTGCAACCGCTCATCCATGTCTGTTGCGGATGAAATGTTTCCTGGAACTGCCGGATCGCTCCGGCATCAGCCCGTCCATCACTGACCGCCAGCGCATACAACCGGTTGATACCCTCTTTTTGCAAAAGACGCGTTGTACGCATCGTGCTGAACGGGTCGCCATCCGTTACCAGAACCCACCGGTTTTCAGGCAGTCGCAGCGCCACCGCCGAACCGCCTTCGCGCAAAATTTTTATGTCACGCCCCGTTTCAAAATGCGCGGCACCCCAAAACAATACCGACAGCAAAATCAAAGATAGCGCGCCTTTCCACCAGCGGGAGGGACCGGTGAAAAATAAAATCAGTCCGGCATACCAAAGACCGGCGGCCAGAGCAGAAGGCTCACAGACAGACCGGCAGGCGCCGGGCAACGCGGCGAGATGGCGGACAATCCATGTCAGCAAACTGATAAAAATCAGATTCGCCTGATTAAAAAGCGCCGCCGCCGGAAAATACACTGCACCGCCCAGCAGAGCCAGGCATCCGGACAGCATGATCATGAAAGTCAGCGGTATAACCGCCAGGTTGCCAACCAGTGCAACCGGAGAAAGCGTATTAAAAAACCACGCGGTAATCGGAGCAGAAAAAAGCCAGGCCGCCAGCGACGTAAGCATCAGCATTCCGGTATTGCGTAGCAGTGCGGCCGCCGGATGCGATCCGTTAAGCCGCCGAAGAGGTTCGTCCCATCCGGTCAGACGGAATCCGTTGATTTGCCGTACCGCCCAGCCGTTGACCATGATGAGTCCGCAAACCACAACAAATGACAGCAGAAAGCCGGGATCGCCGATGTTGGCCGGCTGCAATATCAGCAGCAGAATGGTGGCCAGCGCAATAGACGAGGGGGCATCAGGACGGCGTCCGGACAGCGGTGCAGCAAAAAAAACCGCGGCCATCGCAAAAGCACGTAAAGCACTCGGCTGCAGTCCGGTGGTAAAAATATAAAGGAAAAGCGCCGGCATCAATAGAAGCCCCCAGCGGGGACGGGACAGACCGAACACTTTCAATCCCGCGATAAAAATCGCGCCTAAAATGACAACGTGCTGCCCGGAAATGGCAAAAATATGCAGCGTGCCCGTGCGGGTAAATATTTGATAGAGATCCGGCGGGATAGCCTGCCGGTATCCCAGCAGCATCGCATGAAGCAGTTGTGTCTGTTCAGGGAAAGCTTCAACTCCCGCCCGAAGCAAAGCGGCCGCGCGGCGGCGGACGTCGTAACACCAGTCGGCCAGCGAAGTTCCCGCCGCTTTGATGCGACCGGCATCCGCTCCGGAGACGCTCAGAAATCCAGTGGCACCGCCGCGCGGCCTTTCGTAGCTGGTATAGCGGCCTTTTAACTTCCACTGCTCTCCGAATAAAACCGGAACAGCGGCCTCTTTCAGATAAACCTTCAGCACGGCATCGGACGGGTGCGGCTTCCCATCGTAATTTATACTCTCCGCACGGAATAAAAAAGAAGAGGTTCCGTCTGCGCTGGAAACAGAGGGTTCCTCCTCGACCGTACCGGTCAACTCCTGCTCATGAAAATTCACTTCGGCAACCGGCAGCGCCGTACGGGAAAAAGCCGGCATTTCTTCGATGGCGCTGTGCGTGGCGGCAAGCAGTCCGCAGGTGATATAAATCAGCGCGGCTGTTTGTCGGCGCAAAACCGTCCAGCAGGCGACAGCCAGCAAAACAGCGGCAAGGCCGAGCAGGAGGAAAGGATATCCGCAAATACAACGCTGGACATAAAGTCCGACGGCAACGGACAGGGCGACTCCGACCAGCGGGCGCCGCACCTGTTGAGCCAAGATCATTCCGGTCTCTCTGTTATTTCCCGGAGTTAAGGTTTAAAGCAGGCTGTTTTGGAAGCTCAAGTCCGCCGCCGAGTTCTGCAGGCGTTGTTTTTTGAGCTTCTCGCTTATTAATGGCTTCAATGGCCTTGCGAGTTTCGATACCAACGAGCCGGTCCGCGAAGGAGCGAAATTCAACGGTTTCGCGAATCGGGTCAAAAACGACCTCTTTGAGCCATGGCGAAACAACAGGGCCGCCAAACAAACTGGCCGCCTGGCCCATGAGAACAACGGCTTTCCCCGCCTCATTCTGCCGCGCATAACAGCGAGCCAGATCCTGGTAATAATCGGCTTTCGCATCAACCCGCATCAGTTCCAGATAATATGGAATCGCACTCTGATAATCCTCTTTCCCAAAGTAAAGTTGCGCGCAACCTTTCAGCGCGGCCATATTTTTCGGATCGTTTTCCAGAATTCGTCCGAATAAAACCAGAGCCGCCTCTTTGTCCCCCTGCTTAATCCGTCCATCGGCGGAAATGGAAAGTACGGCCAGATTATTCGGCTGATCTCGCAACATCCGGTCGGCAAGGACCAGTCCAGCCTCGGTTTGACCGCTTCTTTGCAGTGCCTGCAGCAGATTCATCTGCATTTGCGGCTGCCGGCCGTCCTGATCCAGCAGGTGAAGGCACAGCGGAACCGCTTCAGCATATCGTTCCTGTTTCATATAGATATCAACCAGCATCCTTTGAGACTCCTGGTTATCCGGCATAATGCGCAAAGCCTGCTCAAGTCGTTGCGCGGCTTCTTCATTTATTCCCCGGCGAGTCAACGCATCGGCCGAACGCAGGTGCCGCTCGGTCTGCTCCCACTGCTCGAGTCGCTGTCCGATCAGTGCCGGATTGACAACCAATTCCTGAGGGACTTCCTTCTCGACGGAAACCATACCGGACTTGCCCGGGTTCTCCATCCGGATTGCGTTAGCTTCCCACTTTTGCCGCTGCTTCTCCGACGGGTTAGCGACGCGATTCAGCACCAGCTTCAGCACAACCAATCCTCCGACCAACAGCACAATAATTAACACGGCCCGGAGCAGAAGAATGCTGATCGCCCAGTTGCTGGCGCGGTTACTGGTTTCGCGAATGCGCGCCGGACTATGCCGCGAAGTGCGATGGGTCTGTTGCCTGACCGAACCACTGGAATATTCGTCTAAAGGGGCCTCTCCGGCATGCTGTGAATAGAAATTGGATTCGGAAGCAGGTGATCCAGCACGCGAACGGGATTCAGCTGGCTTAGCGTTTTTTTTGCGGAAGAATTTCATGATTTTATACATTCCGGTCCAGTAACAAAACGGTTGCAGTATTGGATGACCTGCGTAAAGTGTCAAGCACTGCGGGCCGCTGTCCAAAGTCTGTACGGAGGTGTTTTATGGAACTTTTTATTCTGATTCTTTTGTCGCTTCTGGCTGTGCTGGTGCTGGTTCAGCTCGGCATGGCACTGTACGGCAACACCCGGCAGGACACGCGACTCGAGATGCTTACACGGAGCCTCAACACACTGACCGACCAGATCGATGCCCGCGCCCGGAAAAGCGAAGAAGCGGTTCAGACGCAGGTCGAGAAACTGGTGACTTCCAACAATCAGCGGCTCGACCAGATCGGCGAAAAAGTCGAGCAGCGCCTGGAAAAAGGATTCAAGGATACCACCACGGTTTTCGGCGATGTACTCAAGCGGCTGGCGCTGATCGATAAAGCTCAGGAGAAAATCGACAAACTCACTGAGAATGTCGTCAGCCTGCAGGAAGTGCTTTCGGACAAACGTTCGCGCGGCGCCTTCGGCGAAGTACAGCTCGGAGCACTGATTTCCAACATGCTGCCCGAAAACAGTTATTCGCTTCAGCACACCTTTCCCGGCGGGGTGCGCGCCGACTGCGTGCTGTTTCTTCCCGAACCGACCGGCACCATCTGCATCGATTCGAAATTCCCGCTCGAAAGCTACCAGCGGATGACCGACCTGTCGCTGGGCAATGCCGACCGTACCGCCGCCGAGCAGCAGTTCCGGCAGGACATCAAAAAACACATCAAAGACATCGCCGCCAAATACATCATCCCCGGCACAACCTCCGATGGCGCCATGATGTTTATCCCGGCCGAAGCCGTCTTCTCTGAAATTCACGGTCACTATCCGGATCTCGTCGAAGAAGCGCAGCGCGCGCGCGTCTGGCTGACATCCCCGACCACCATGATGGCCGTACTCACCACGGCGCGGGCGGTACTGAAAGATTCCGCGACCCGCCAACAGGTACATCTCATCAAAGAACATCTGGTGGCGCTGGCACAGGACTTCAGCCGTTTCCAGGAACGGATGGACAAACTGGCCGCACATATCGGCCAGGCTCACAAAGATGTGGATGACGTGCAGACTTCGGCGCGCAAAATCACCAGCCGTTTTGGAAAAATCGAAAAAGTCGAACTCTCCGGAGAACCCCCCGTTCTGCCGGCCGATACGGACGATGATTAGGCTTCTGAAGCGGCCAAAAGTCCGTTCGGTTTCCGGTTTGAACTCGCCGGACGAAGGTGTTAGCTTCCCCGCCATCAAAAGCAGGCAGACGGGCCTGCGATTAAACAAGGAGAAGAATCATGGCTTATGTAATTTCTGATGACTGCTCAATGTGCGGCGCTTGCGA